>Ga0114977_10000331_pt1 | contig 32489 bp, 46 predicted proteins | sample S_130805_MF_Meta_FD_87026 | JGI IMG/M metagenome (GOLD analysis project Ga0114977, IMG submission 87026) | Freshwater microbial communities from Lake Simoncouche, Canada to study carbon cycling - S_130805_MF_MetaG | ecosystem: Environmental > Aquatic > Freshwater > Lake | place: Lake...
AGTTCGCAAATCAATCTAAGATTATAGCAATGGCACTTCAGATTGCCAATGAATTTGCTCCATTTAAAGATATAATGGAACATCTTAAAGCCAATATGACAACTGGTAGAGCTCCTTCTACTATTGTAAAATATGTTAATCCAAATCAAATTAGAGGGACTTGTGCTTGGTGTTTAAGAAACATTGCAATTGACCGTTCAGGTTTAATGGCTCACCATGGATACGAAAGACCAGATACTGGATGGCAAACTCAATCATGTCCGGGTATTGAGTATAAGAATTTAGAGGTATCGCTTGACGGGTTGAAAGCACACATCAAGGCTATTGAACAATTCCAAGCTAGAAAAGAACATGAGTTAGACTACTTACCAAAGGTTACTTCACTCCCCATTAAAGTTAGAACTAAATTTGGTAATAGAACAGACGAGACTATTGGGAAGGAAGACCCTCGCTGGAAAGATGCTATGGGTAATGCTTCTCGTAATTTGCAAGGGCAAATTAGTCAAGCAAAAACAGATCATGAATACTTCTCTAAAAAACTACGGGAATGGCAAATAAAACATAATGCTTAATTTAAAAGAATATCTACAAGAAGAAAAAAATACACATATGACTCATGCGGAAGATCTCATCTTCATTGAGGGAGTTAATGGTGCACGTAGAGCAATCAATTTTCTTAGAGCATTACGTGATATGCTTGCAGGACATAGTAAAACTAAAGTAACCGCAACTGTTAAATGGGATGGGGCTCCTGCAATATTTTGTGGGATAGATCCTAGAGATGGTAAATTCTTTGTGGCTAAAAAGGGTGTATTCAATAAAGAACCAAAGGTATACAAAACACCATCAGAGATTGATGCTGATACATCAGGTGACCTTGCTGCTAAGTTAAAGGTTGCATTGGTGGAGTTAAGTAAATTAGGTATTAAATCAGGGGTTTATCAAGGTGACTTAATGTTTACCGATGATCTTAAGAAAGAAATTATTGATGGTGAAGACTATATTACATTCCATCCTAATACAATTGTTTATGCCATACCATTAAATTCTGAACTAGGTAAAACAATTCGTAAAGCAAAGATTGGAATTGTATGGCATACCACATATACCGGTGATTCCTTTGAATCAATGAAAGCTTCATTTGGTAAATCAATTGTACAACATTTAACACATAATCCAAGCATTTGGATGGATGATGCAAACTATAAAGACTATTCAGGTGTGGCAACATTTACCGCTGAAGAAACTAAAGAAGTTTCCGCTATATTATCCAAAGCAGGATCTCTATTTAATACCATTAATCCAAAGACATTGAATGCCATATCTGATGATGAAGATTTATTAATGGCAGTACAAACATTTAGCAATACTAAAATTCGTAAGGGAGAAGAAATTGATAATCCAACCCAGCATGTTAAAGATTTATTCAATTGGATTTATGACAAATATCAAAAGGAAATTGATATTAAAAAAACAGAGAAGGGTAAATCTAGTCAAGAGACCAAAAGAAAAAAGATACTCTCGTTCTTTGTTAACCATGAGCAAAATGAGATCGCTAAGATTTTTGAATTGGCGAACTACATATTAGAAGCTAAACATTTAATTGTTAACAAAATGAATCAAGCAGGACATATTAGTACATTCATTAAAACCACATCAGGATTTAGGGTAACAGGGGTTGAAGGCTTTGTTGCAATTGACCATTTAACCGGAGGTGCAGTTAAAATAATTAATAGAATGGAATTCAGTAAATCAAACTTCGATCCTAACATTATAAAAGGTTGGAGTAAGTAACAAACAGATTACTTTTGTTGTATAAATAATACAATAGTTACACTTATATAGATGGATAAAATGAAGAATTACCGCCAATTACTTAAAGAATTGCCTACAAAGACCATAGTTTTCACTTTCGGTCGCTTTCAACCAGGTACTTTAGGACATGAACTACTTGTTAAAGTGGTTAAAAAAGTGGCATCCACCCAAAAAGCAGATTATGCTATCTTTGTATCCCGTACTCAAGACAAAAAGAAAAATCCATTAACTGTAGATCGTAAGATTCATTATTTGAATCTAATGTTTAAAGATACCCGTTTTGTTGCTGCTTCTGATAATACCAATACTCCAATTGAAGTGGTTAAGTCACTAAATAAAAAATATAAAAATCTAATAATGATAGTTGGTAGTGATAGAGTTGACTCATTCACCAAAGTATTAAACACATATAATGGTAAAGAATATCATTATGATTCTATTCAAATAATCTCTGCAGGTGAAAGAGATCCTGATGCCGATGATGCAGCAGGAATGTCAGGCTCTAAGATGAGAGCTGCCGCTGTCAAAGGTGATTATTTCACATTTAAAAAAGGTTTACCAAATTCAATAAGAGATATTGATGGTAAACTATTGATGAATGAAATCCGAATTGGTATGGGTCTTGAATCAATTAAAGAGCAAATCAATTTAGTTAAAGATACCATTCGTGAACAATATTTTAAAGGTGAAATCTTTAATATTGGTGATATGGTTGAATCTAATGATATACAATATGAAATTGTAAAACGTGGATCAAATCATCTATTATTAAAAGAAGAATCAGGAACACTTGTGTCAAAATGGATTCAAGATGTTACAACGGTTAAATTAGGAAACCAAGAAATGAATGAAGAACTAACCACAAAAACCATTAAACCAAATGATAAACTAAAAGTTGCTAGAATTATTGCATCATTCCTTAGTGTGGATAATCCTGAATCATTATCAAATCCAGAACAAATTGTTAATATGGGATTACGTAAAGTACGCACAAAAGCGTTAAACTCAGAATCTATTGCTATGTTACATAAAATGCTTAGTTTGGCAGATGAAGTTGGTATTCAATATGATGTTAAATTAATACCACAAAAATTAAAAGAATCAATTGATTCAAGAGTTACTATTGATCCTAAATCAAATTATAATGCAGCCAAAGATGTTATGCGTTATTCTGATTTCAAAAAATTAATGAAGATGAATAAAGGTGAAGTATCAGAACAAGTAGATACCGGAGTTGCCACACCTGCTAAAACTATGGCCATTAGAGAATTAGAAAACCAAGGACCATCTCATTCAGAGGTTGGTAGTTCATATGGTCATGGTGACAATTCACATTTACGTCGTCGTAAAGTACATTATCAAAGAGAAGAAGTTGAAATGGATGAAGATGTTATGTCTGCTGATTTTAAAATTGACCCATTTACAGGACATAAATCTAGAGCACATCGTATTGAATTTAAAAATAGTGGTGCTAAAGGTAAGTTAGACCATAAAGATGAAGTTGAAGAAGCAGCAAAGGTTGGACCAAAGGGTCCCATTAAAGTAGGTAAACGTTATGTACCTGTTGATGATTCAGATGAGATTAGTGCACGTCGTGGACGTGGCTATGATGCATTCTTTGAAGAAACCGAAGAAGAATTGGATAAAATTACAGATGCAGAATTAGATAAAATGGCAGATTCAATTAAATCATTGGATGATATTGCAGAAGCATATGAAGATGATGAATTTGAAATCATTGATGAAGATGGTAATGTAATTGAAAGCGATCTCAACGAAGATGCATTAATGGAAGTTTTATCAAGAGTAGAACGTTTAAGAGCTAAATCACGTTTTGCAAAAACTAAATCTAAAAGAGAACGTAGTACTAAAATAGCATTAAAACGTCATTCATCAACAGCGGTTATTAATCATAGAGCTAGAAAATTAGCGGTTAACTTAATTAAACAACGCATTGCTAAAAAACCACTAAATAAATTATCTATTGGTGAAAAAGAACGCATTGAAAGAATAATCCAAAAAAAGAAAACATTAATTGATAGATTAGCCATGAAGTTAACATCAAGAGTACGTAAAGTTGAAACTGACAGATTAGCACATCATAAATTTACAAAGAAATAAAATGGAACTGTTAAAAGGAATAAATATAGTATGAATGAACTTATCGCAGCAGTAAGACTAGCCCTTGGAAATACATTTTTTATGTATTACAAAACTCATGCCTATCATTGGAACGTAGAGGGTATTGAATTTAGTCAATATCATGATTTCTTTGGTGAGTTATATGAAGAAATCTATAATGCAATAGATCCTACCGCAGAGAATTTAAGAAAATTAGGTGTTTATGCTCCAATTAGTATTATGGAACTATATAACTATAAGACAGTTGTTGAAGATTCAACAATGCCGGTTTTAATATCTGAAATGGTAACTAACCTTATTATTGCAAACAATGAGGTTATTACTGCATTTAGTAAAGTGTTTGATTTAGCAACAGTAACAAAAGAACAAGGTCTTGCTAATTTTGCGGCAGATCGTATGGATGCACATAGAAAACACGGTTGGCAATTAGCAGCCTCATTAAAGAAAATTGGATAATAGTATGAAGTCATTCTTAGATCTACAATTAGAAGTATTAACTAAAAATGCCGATGCTGGTAAATGGATTGATGACTTTGTTAATTCAAATGATCCTAAATTTGCTGGTAAATCAAAAGAGAAACGTAAACAAATGGCTCTTGCTGCTTACTATGCTAACCAACGTAATGAAGAAGCGATTCATGAAGCCAGAGCTACTTATACTATTAAAGATAGTGAAGGTAATATAAAGCATGCCGGAACAGATAAAGACATTGCTTATAAAACACATAAGTCTTTGAATACAAAAGAACTGGGTCATAAACTTTATAAAAATGGGGTATCTTGTTTAGCTGAAGAAGTTCAACAACATGAACTTAAACGTATTCATAAAGAATACTTGTATCATAAATCTAGACCAACTGCCGATGTGCTTAAAACACATAAAAGTTTACATAAAGTTCAAAGTCAAAACTATAGTGTTGCTGAAATGGGTGGTAAAGAAGGATTAATTTCTGATATTATGCATGATGCTCATGGTAAAACTAGAATGGCGGCATATCATTCTTTATCTTCTAAACACAAAAAAGCTTTATCAGAAGAAACTCTTGACGAAATCTCAAAAGAAGCAGTTTATGTTGAAGAAAGTCGTGCTGAATCTGGTGAACTATTTAAGAGTTTAGTAGATAAAGCACATGCTGCTTCAGAACGTGGTGATCATACCCAAGCTAAGAGACATTTATCTAATGCGCAAACCGCGCGTTATGGTATTACATCAGCTAATATTCCAAAACATAAGAAAAGCTTTGACAAATATAAAGAATTAAAACACTCATATACTAACTATGATGACCATGTAAGAGAAGAGACTGATTTAGAAGAAGCTCACAAGATTAATGACAGAGTAGAAATTATTAAGGGTTCTGCTAAAGGTACCATTGGTCGTATTGGCGAAATCCGTCATGGCGCTTTCAAAGGTGCAGCAAAGACTTATACAGTATATCACGGTGAACACGGTGCTACTCAAGTTTCTAAAGAACATATTAGAAAACTTAAAGAAGAAGTTCTTAATGAGATCTCGCAAGAGACTAAAGTGTCATATATTAACAAAGCATCTAAAGATATTACTGATAGACGTGCAAAAGAAAAAGAAGCTCTTTCAGATAATGGTACTAAACGTAAGAATTATCCAGAGTTTAAGAATTATATAAAGAAAACAGATAAAAGAGAAAAGATGGTTAATAAAATGTCAAACGAAGAAGTTGAATTAGATGAAGCAACTTCAAAAGTTGCATCCGGTGAAATGTTTAAACATCACTTAGATAAAGCAACTGAAGCATCTAAGAATGGTGCACATAGTCGGGCTAAATATCATTTAGGAATTGCTAAAACTGCAAGGTATGGGATGAATACTAAAGCTTTAATGAAACATAAAGAAGCATTGGGCAGTTATAAAGAATTAATGCACAGCTATACTAACTCTGACGATCATGTTAGAGAAGAAGTGGAACCAATTGATGAATTGTCTAAAGATACATTATCTAGTTATGTTAAGGCTGCCTCTAAAGATGCCGAAGATGCTGGACGTGACCAAGAACATTATGGTGCTCAATCTGACTATGATAGAGGTAATAAACGCCAAAAAGGTATTTCTAAAGCTGTAGATAAGTTGACCAAAGAAGAGGTTGAACCAATTGAAGAATTGTCCAAATCTACATTAAAATCATACCGAGATAAAGCAATAAAACATATGGTCGATAAAAAAGCTGAGCTAGGTATGAGAATGGGCACTAAAGCTGATTGGAAGAGAATTCGTGGTATAGAAAATGCTTCAAGTAAAATTGGCAGCAAGGGTACTAGAAATGAATCAAAATCACATGATGTTATTAAAGCCAAATTAGATGATATCAATCGTAAGCCAGAATCTAAATCTCCTGCACAAAAAAGAGCAGAAGCAGAAAAACAGACAAAGGAAAAAGAAATGAAAGAAGCAGTGGATACCATTAAGAAAAATGAAAAAGGAGATGTAATCTCATTCAGTCATGAAGGTGATTGGGAAAAATCATCAACTAAAAATGGTGGAGCTAGAGGCAAAGGTAAAGCTTCTCATTTATCTGATGTTGGTCTTAAGACTATTAAAAAATTAAATACAGAAGAAGTGGAAGAGTTAGATGAAGGTTTAGCTCCAGGGTATAATCATTATAAAGTAGATGGTAAATATATACGTGATAAGAAAACATCAAAACCTCATGAGAGTGATGAAGCCCATGGAGAATGGATTAAGGGGTTTAATGATGCGCGTGATTCACACGTTAAAGCTGTAGTTGCCGCTAGCAAAAATGGACCTGGTAAATATCATGGTCATACAGTAAAGGTTGCAAAAAGAGGGGTTTATGAAGAAGTTGAAGAGTTAGATGAATTGTCTAAGGATACATTATCTAGTTATGAAACGAAAGCACGATACGCTGCTCTTAAACACAATCTGGTGGCTGACTTACGTTCACAAGGTGCAGATTACTATGGCGCAGGACAACATAAAGCAATGGCAAACAAACGTACTGTTGGCTACAAAAAAGCATTTGCAAAATTAAATAAGGAAGATACAATGTTAACATATTCAGAATTCATGGCTCAATTAGAGGAAGGCAAAGCAGATGACCTAAAAGATAAGTTAGCAGCTGATCGTGAAAATAGATTAAACAATTACGACTATAGTAAAGAAAAAGATAAAAAGTCTAATAAGACTATAGTTAAAGGGCATAGTTATGGTGCAGGGGATGAAGAAGAGGAAGGCGAGGACGATGTTAAAACGGCCAAACCAGAAGCAGTAAAACGCGGACGTGGTCGTCCAGCTGGATCAAAATCCGGCGCTAGAGTTTAGTATAAATATAACAATCAATAAGGAGTAACAAACATGGCTTTATTCGGAAGAACAGATACTTTGGAAGCATCACCAAAGTTTATTACAAGAAAGGCAACATTCGACGCTCAAGCTGCAGTTAGCTCAAGCGGCGATACAATTGACCTTACTAACTCAAATACAAACTTTGCTACAGGTGACGGTGTTGTTTACACTGGTGCTTCTGGTATTGGTTTAACACAAGGCACTGCTTACTATGTTAGGAAAGTAAATGCTGGTACAATTCAATTGACACCAACAGAAGCCGGTGCTAAAACTGGTGCTACTGGTGTTAATCTTACAGCTGGTGCTACTGGCGCAGTAGGTAACTTACAACGTAACCTAGAAGGTAATGAATCTACTGGTGCTACTGGTGTTGGTGATCATAACTACAACGGTAAAGAATTAATATTTGTTGATGCTAACGAAGCTGCTCAACCAGAAAATCGTGCACGTGGACTTAAACACGTCGGATGGTGGTTATATCGCACATGGACAAATGCAGATGGTTCAGTTGCTCACCATGCAGAAAACGTAGTTGCAATGGGTGCATACTCAGGTGCTACCGGTGCTGGTACATACCAAGCTCAAACTGGTGACAATGCTGCCGATGATACATATGTACTTGATTCAACAGTATCTATTACAGTTCAACCTGCAAATAGATCAGTTGTTGCCCCAGCAACAGCAACATTTAGTGTAACTGCTACATTAACCGGTGCTGGTGCACTAAATTATCAATGGCAAGTTCAACAATCAAGTGAATCAGGCACTACTTGGACTAATGTTTCCTCTGGTACAGGTGGAACAACTGCATCTTACACTACCGGCGTAACTGCTGTTGCTCCTGGATCTGGTGCAACTAATGGTGATAAATATCGCGTAATAGTAGGTAGTTCAACTGCTAATACTGATGTTACATCAAGCACAGCAACATTGACAGTAACTGTGTAATAAAACAAAGCCAGGGTAGAAATACTCTGGCTTATTTTTGATATGGATAATATTATTACTGAAGATAACTTTTTGTTACATGCGATGCATCATTATGACAATTCGCAGTGCACTAGTATCATTGAATTTGAAGAAGATCTTAAACGTTTTTTATATTTAAAGAAATTATTCTATAGATATAAAACAAATAACGATCTTAAAGAACGATTAATATTAAATCATATTATTGTTCTATTTAATTTATTTGGTGACATGACTTCTAAGATGCTATTTTTAAAAATAGATGATGATTCTTGGGGTGCATTAACCACATTTTTAGTTTATCTAGAAAGAATGCCGGAAACTATCCCGGAATATAATGTTAAACTTTCTAATATTCAACTTGATGAATTCATTATAAAATCATTACGGGAAATTTAATGGCAAGAATTGTTGATAATTTAATTGCATATAGAATATTGACTATGTTGGTTACTCCATTTGAAGAGACTCCTGCATATAAGTTAGGTATTATAGATAAAGATGGACATAATTTAATTAAGTCATCTAAGTTATCTACATCCGAGCAAAAAGATTCATATTCATATCTTAATAGATTGGTGTTTAATATTAAAAAAATCATCAATAAATTACCTGGTTCTGAGAGTAAAATACGTAATCTAATTGCAGCTTTTTGGTTAGTTAAAGAATCATATGAGAATAAACAATCAATTGTATTAAAAGAAGATGTGATTAAATTAATTAGATTGTTGGATACTGTTACATTAGTTGAAGAAGAATTAATAGTTAGAACTTTCTTAGAGAAGGTAGAATTAGAAGAAGATGGTGAAGGTGGTGCACCAACTAATTCAACAGGTCCTGCTGTATCCACTGATATACCTGTACCAAAGAAAAAAGATATAGATAAATATAAAAAGAATAACGCAGGATTAATATCCATGTCTCGTAGAGGTAAACCAATATAATGTGGATTTTTCATTTTATTCCTGACGCAATTTTACATTTATTTGTTCTTACTGTATTGTTTAGTGGATTAGGGCTATATGTCCTAGGAATGTTTATTTACTTCATTCCACCTGCAATCCCATTTAAAGAACCAATTAGATTTTTAGCAACAGTATTAATGGTGGCAGGGGTATATTTTTATGGTTCATATGATACTGAAATGTCATGGCGTGAAAAAGTTAAAGATCTGCAATTAGAACTTGCCAAGAAAGATACTGCTTCAGCTGAAGTAACCACAAAAATTATAACTAAATATGTTGATAAAGTGAAAGTTGTTAAGGAGAAAGGCGATGTTATTATTAAAGAAATACCAAAATATATTACTGAAAAGTCTGATGCTGAGTGTAATATCCCTAAATCTTTTGTCGTGCTCCATGATAGTGCCGGTAAAAATGAAGTTCCCAACCCCGCCGGAAGAATTGATGAAACCCCCTCCGGCCTTAAACTCTCTACCACCCTCGAAACAGTAGTTGGTAATTATAATTTATATTATGAAACAGCAGAACAATTAACAGCCCTACAAGAATGGGTAAAATCACAAGAGAAAATCTATAATGACCGTTGAAACTCAAGTAAAAGTATTAGAAACTATGGTATCAAAAATAGAAGTTTCTATTGAAAAATTAACTCAAGTTAGTACCGATGTTGGAAAACTATTAGCTGTACATGTTGAACGCATAAATACAATAGAAAAGGTTAATGATCGAATGGACAATGAAATTAAAGAAATACATTCTCGCATTACCACCACCTCTAGAGAGATTTGTGATAAAATAGATAAAATGGAACAAGCAATTGAAGATAGAATAAAAGAACATGAAGAAGTTTCTTCCTATCAAAATAGTAAAATTCTAGATCAGCATTTTAGCAATATAAGAGATATATCTGCTAGATTAGAAATATTGGAAAATTGGAGATGGTTAATCATTGGTGGTGCTGTAGTGGTAGGTTATTTAATATCAAACATTAAAGCATTTATATAACTTACCGGTCCCAATAAAGATATAATATCATTAAAAATAATTAAAGTACAATTTATTTTCGCAAATATAACTGTACTTTAATTCATAATTAGTATATAATGGACTCTTAATGGAGATCTATTAATGCTATACATAGACATAAAATATGTCAGTTTAATTTCTTATAAACTAAGAAACTTCAAACAAAAATCTCAAAACTATTGGAACTTCTCTTGCCCTATTTGTGGTGATTCAAAGAAGGATCAACGTAAAGCCCGTGGATATGTATTGGTGCATAAGAATATTCTTATGTATAAATGTCATAATTGTGGTTTATCATGTAACTTTGGTAATCTATTAAAGAGAATAGATGCCAATCTTTATTCTGACTATGTGTTAGAACGCTATAAAGAAAGTCCTTCAAAATATGTTGACCATGCAAAGTTACCGGTTGATATCATTAAACCCCCTGAAGTTGAATTGTTAGATGATGTATTGGATGGTGCCCAACGAATTGATACATTACCAATCACACATCCTGCATTAGCATATATAATTAAAAGAAAGATACCAAGAGATAAATGGGATTTATTATATTTTGTTCCTAAGTTTAAGGCCTTCGCCAATGGGGTAAAAAAACAATTTAGTACATTAAAGGATGACCATCCTAGACTTATTATCCCATTCTTTAATGAACATGGTAAAGTATTTGCATTTCAAGCAAGAGCCTTTGGTGATGAAATGCCAAAGTATTACACAATTAAGTTAGATGAAAATGAGGAGAAGATATATGGACTCGATCGCGTGGATTTTAGCAAAAGGATATTGGTGGTTGAAGGACCAATTGACTCAATATTTTTGCCCAATTGTATTGCTGTATCAGGAGCAAGTTTTGATACCCCTACTATTAGGACTTTACTTACTAACGCTACTATAGTAATGGATAATGAACCTCGTAATAAAGAAATAGTAAAACAATTTGAAGGGTATATCAATTCAGGATTTACTGTTTGTATATGGCCTGATTCCGAAGAGAGTAAGGATATTAATGATATGATTAAATCCGGTAAATCACAGGAGGCAATTCTAGAAACTATAAATAACAACACTTATACAGGAATTCCTGCAAAACTAAGATTCAATACATGGAGAAAATGCTAATGCAAATAGATGATTGGAATGAAGATAGATTAGATGTTATTGGTCAGAATGGTAACGAAGGACTACATTATGATGAAAAAGAGAGTGAAATTTCATTGAAAAAGCCTAAAATATTGGTGACTGGAGCAACGGGATACATAGGATCGCATGTTTGTAGAGTGCTTTTTGAGCGAGGGTGGGAGGTTGTAGGATTAGATATTGACGACCAACAAAATGACGTTTCCACATATGTTTCTCGTTTTATTCATACAGATGTTAAACATATACGCCTTGAGGAACGATTTGATGCAGTAGTTCATTTGGCAGGATTAATATCTGTTGAAGAATCCATGAGATATCCTGCAGCATATTATAATACCAATCTAAATGGTACATTGAACCTCATATACCAAGATCTAACCGATCATGTCATATTTGCATCAACTGCAGGTGCATTTGACCCACAATCACCATATGCAAAATCTAAGATTGCAGCGGAAGATGTTATTAAAGAAAGATGTAAAGGTTACACTATATTTCGATTTTTTAATGTGGCAGGTTCAGATGGTATTAATTGTCAACAAGGTACATCAACTCATTTAATTCGTATTGCAGCTGAATGCGCTGCAAAAGTTAGAACTAATATGTTAATATATGGTGATGATTATGATACACAAGATGGAACATGTGTTCGTGATTATATTCATGTTGTGGATCTTGCAAATGCAATTGCCAATGCAATTCAAAATGGCCCTAAGAATACCGAATATGAATGTATTGGTTCCGGTAAAGGTTACTCGGTTAAAGAAGTAATTGATAAGATGAAAACAGTATCAGGAATTGATTTTAAAGTTGATGTTGTTTCTCGTAGAGTAGGAGATCCTCCAATATTAGCAATTGATAATCAATTTGATGGATTAGATATTAAACATAACCTTGAAGATATGTGTGAATCTGCATATAAAATTGAATTGAAGAAAGCACATTGGTGGAATTAATTGTACTTTAATTATAAACTGTAGTATAATGTTATATATTGTAGAGAAGAGAGATATGATTTATGGGTATTGAAACCACTGAACATTATGATGAATATATTAGATATTTTAAACTAGCATCTAAACAACAAGAACTATGTAACCTTGGTAGTACATTACATAAAGATTCAGATGTTGATGATGACCTTATGCATCATGTGGAACTATATGATGTCGTTGAACGTAAATATGCAGGATTCTCTGCTGTTATTAATGATGCTTTTTATGGTTGGACAGATGCTCATCCATATTGGGATAAAATGCAAAGAGGTGATGTAACTTCTCAACGTAATGTTATTGCTAGAGATTGGACAGGAAAGCATACAGATTTTAAGTTAGCTGAATGGTTATACATATTCATTTTACATAGAGTATGTGGTTCAGCAATTAATTATGCCACAAAACCTTCCGGTTATTATAATACATTATTATGGCATCTCTATAAAGCCAAATCAATTGAAGAGATGACATCATTTGTTAATATGCATCCAACTCCGTTCTATACTTCTGTTGGATATCAATTTCCTTCCTTTCCTAGAATTCCTGAAGGGTCAAGATATAAACGAGGTGGTGATTACTATTTAACTGAATATGCACCAACATTGGCAAGAGAACTTGCTGAATGGTTGGAAAGTGGTGGTAAAAGAGACCTTAGAGAAATTGGTTCATTTATGTTAGAATGGAATACCGCACATGGTCTTAGCCAATATCATTTTCAATATGCAGCAACAATTGCTGATATTGCTGATTGGTATCCTCAATATGTAAATAGAGATTCTTTTTTCTATTATGGTAAAAATGCAATTGAATGTATTTCATACCTTGCTAAACCCACCACTAAAATGAAAAAAACAGAGTTCTTAGATGGTGTTATGATGAAGATATATGATGATACCAAAGCATATCCATATAATGCAGAAGATGTATGTTGTGACTACATTAGATGGGTGGAAAATTATGTTAGACCTGGATATGATTATAACCATTTAGATTATGATAATGTTTGGTCTTCATGTAAAATTAAGAATCATCCATTTGGTAGACAAAAAGCAATGTTAGATTTAGGATTAGTTAAGACATTTAATATGATGAAATCCCACCCTTCAGATGATGCAATTATTAGACAGGCAGGATTATCCGTAGAGGAATATAAAAACTTATGCAAAACACTTTAAAGGTAATTACAAATCCAATTGGTGGAGTACCTCAACTTAAGACTTCACATGTACTTGGTTGGGCATCTAATTGGGCAGAACAATTAGATGCAATAATTGACCATAAATGTTCACATAATATTATGAATGCATTAATTGTATATATAGAACATGGAGTAAACTTTAGTGGTACATTAAATCTATTTGGTGGAGCTAGTAAAGAAATATATGATCGAATCAATAGAGTTATGGCACATCCAAATGTTGTATCATTAGATTGGGATATCCCACCATGGGGAGAACAATTTAGAGGTAGAATTGGAAATGCAACTACATATGAAGGAATTACATCCCAATGGTGTGATGCATTAACTAAACGTATAAGTACCATTCCATCTCTTAAACAAGAACATTTACAAGGTATGAAAGGTATCACAATAGGTGATTCACATAGTACCGCATTCGCTGAGTCAGGTGATATTGTATTACGTGAGAATGGTAAAACATTATTTGGTACATTAAAACGTGGTTTGATTAACGAATTTAGAGGATTAACTCCATTCAATAAAGTAACTTTTTGTTATGGTTCAATTGATATAAGACATCATATATTACGTCATACCGATTTTAATCTAGATGAAATGTTGGATGAATATGTTAAACAAGCTCAAGCAATAGGTAAAGAGTATAATTGTGATGTGGAATTTACCGCACCTGTTCCTGTAGAATATGAAGAACGTAGACTACCAAAGACAGGATATTTTAAAGGTACCCCATTCTTTGGTTCAAGGGAAGATAGATTTAATTTAACAATGAGATTCATTGAAGGATTAAAAGATAGAAATGTTAAAGTGATTATGCCACCTTATAATTGGTATACAATGAACCCTGAAAAATATGCAAAGGTGCATATGGAAAATGGGTCAAGTGTTCATATTTCACCAATATATTATAGAAGAAAAAATTGGGGAATTACTTATTTTGATTGATATATATTAAAGAAGCCATTATGAAAATAGGATTTACATGTTCAACATTTGATTTACTTCACGCAGGACATATTGCAATGCTTAGAGAAGCAAAAGAGCATTGTGATTATCTTATATGTGGACTACAATCAAATCCAAGTATAGATAGAAAAGAAAAGAATGCTCCGGTACAAACAATTGTGGAACGTCAAGTACAATTAGCTGCTGTAAAATTCGTTAATGAGATTATTGTATATGAAACAGAAAAGGATCTTGAAGACATCCTAGAAATGTTTCATATTGATATAAGAATTTTGGGAGATGAGTATCGTGATAAAGATTTTACAGGTAAAGATATATGTAAGAAACGTGGGATAGCTCTATATTTTAATAAGAGGGAACATAGATTCTCTTCCTCTTCATTAAGAAAATTAGTAATAGAACATTCAAAATAATAACAATTGTAGAAGGAAATTAAATATGGATATTACTCAAAGTATTCTGTCAGACATCACAGTTTTCAATAAGTACGCAAAGTATCTACCTGAAATTCAGCGTAGAGAAACATGGGAAGACTTATGTGATCGCAATATGGCCATGCATATCAAAAAATACCCACAACTAAAAGATGAAATTAAAAAAGTATATGCCGATTTTGTGATGACAAAAAAAGTATTACCTTCAATGCGTTCATTACAATTTGGTGGTTTACCAATTGAGTTGTCAAACAATAGAGTTTATAATTGTGCATTCTTACCTATTACACATGAAGACTCATTCTCGGAAACAATGTTCTTATTATTGGGTGGTACAGGAGTAGGTTACTCTGTACAATTACATCATGTTGCACAACTACCGATAGTTCAAGGACCAAAAGAAAAGACTAGACGTTTTCTTGTTGGTGATTCAATTGAAGGTTGGGCTGATGCAGTTAAAATATTAGTTGAAGCTTACTTTCATGGTAAATCAGATCCTATATTTGACTTTCGTGATATTCGACCAAAGGGTTCAAGATTAGTTACATCAGGTGGTAAAGCTCCAGGTCCTGACCCATTGAAATTATGTATTGAACATATTAGATCTGAATTAAATAATGCTATTGGTCGTAAATTAACATCATTGGAAGTACATGACATTCAGTGTCATATTGCAGATGCTGTATTAAGTGGAGGTATACGTCGTGCTGCCATGATTTCATTATTCAGTAAATCAGATATGGATATGTTGACTTGTAAATCAGGTATGTGGTGGGAATTAAATCCACATCGTGGTCGTGCCAATAACTCTATTGTATTGAATCGTAAAGATATCACTGAAGATGAGTTTGCCGATATATGGGAACGTATTCAAGCATCAGGAGCAGGAGAACCCGGGGTATTTTGGACAAATGATTATGAATGGGGTACTAATCCTTGTTGCGAAATTGCATTGAACCCATTTCAATTTTGTAATTTAACTGAAATCAATTCATCAGATATAGTTGACCAAGAAGATTTAAATGCCAGAGCAAGAGCAGGAGCATTTCTTGGAACCCTTCAGGCAGGATATACTGACTTTCATTATCTACGTCCTGAATGGAAAGAACAAACAGAGAAAGAAGCATTAATTGGGGTTGGTCAAACAGGTATTGCATCAGGTGCGGTATTACCTTTAAATCTAACTGAAGCAGCACATCAAGTTGTTGAAGAAAATAAACGTATTGCAGGTATTATAGGTATCAATCCTGCAGCTAGAACAACAACGGTTAAACCTTCCGGTACTTCATCATTAACTGTTGGTTCATCATCAGGTATTCATGCATGGCATAATGATTATTATGTTCGTAGAATGCGCGTTGGTAAGAATGAACCACTTTATAGATATATGTCTGATAATATTCCTAATTTAATTGAACCATGTTTTTTTAAACCACATATTGAAGCAGTGATGTCCTTTCCTCAAAAGGCACCAAAGGGAGCCATCTTAAGAACTGAATCATTTATGGATTTATTGGAAAGAGTTAAACGTTTCAATATAGAATGGGTTCGTGCAGGACATAACTATGGTAATAATTATCATAATGTATCATGTACTATCTCATTAAAGAATAATGAATGGTATAGAGCAGGACGTTGGATGTGGAAAAATAGAGACCATTATACCGGAATCTCTGTATTACCATATGATGGTGGTTCATATAAACAACCTCCATTTGAAGATATTACTGAAGCAGAATTTAATGAAATGGTTGGGCATTTACATTCAATTGATTTAACTAAAGTAATTGAACATGATGATAACACCGCAGCAAGGGATGAAATTGCTTGTGCAGGTGGTGTCTGTGAGACCACGCAATAATTAATTATGTGGCACTTGTGGGCAAAAGCACTAGGAGAAAAAGCATCTAGTGACAATAGAGAAGCAGATAAGATTGCATGGATTAGAACTTGTATTGTTTTAGTATATGTATTAACTAACTTCTTTATTGTTGCAGGAGTTATCCATCATTGGTAATAATAAGAATAAGAGGTTAAAAATGGCAATTAGGTATTTCGAATGTGCACATTGTGATGCACGTGGTAAAATTATTATGAAGGATGAAACTAGAGTAGAAGATATTGTATGCTGTCCTGTTTGTGGTGGTGATATTTATGAGGAAGATGACATAGATAAGGATGAATAAATAGTCCCATGTGGACATATAACAATAATATAATAGAAACTCTTCCTGATGGATGTATTGGGTATGTATACCTAATTACAAATTTAATAAATAATAGAAAGTACATTGGGAAGAAGTTAGCAAAATTTTCAAAGACGTCAGTCAAAACTGTCACTCTTAAAAATGGACTTAAGAAAAAGAAAAAGATTAGATCAAAGATTGATTCTGATTGGATGACATATTATGGATCTAGCATTGAATTATTAAAGGATGTGGAACTATTAGGTAAAGATAATTTTACCCGTGAAATTTTATTTTACTGTAATTCAAAAGCAGAGTGTTCTTATATAGAAGCAAGAGAGCAGTTCACTCGAAAGGTACTTGAATCGACTGATTATTATAATGGGCAAATTTCTGTCCGTGTACATGGCTCTCATATTATAGGAAAACTATGATAAAATATCAATCTGTGTTTATGAGCGATTGGCATCTAGCAACAAAAGACTGTCAGGCTGAACCGTTAAATGAGTTTTTGAAGAGCTTTATTTGTAAGAAGTTATTTCTTAATGGTGATATATTAGATGCATGGCGTATAAAGCAAAACAAGTGGGTATGGTATCCATCACATACAAAAGTAGTTAAGTCAGTATTAAAGCATGCAAAGCATGGTACTGATGTGATATATGTAACTGGCAATCACGATGAGTTTATTAGACCTTTTATAGAAGGGGTATTACAATTTGGTGATATTAAAATTGTAAACAAATATGAGCACTTCGGTATAGATGGTAAACGATACTTGGTTATACATGGTGATATATTCGATGGCATTGGAACTATTGCCCCATGGTTAGCACATCTTGGTGATAAAGCCTATGACGTTATATTGAGACTTAATGGTCATTTTAATTGGATTCGACGTAAATTTGGATTTGGTTACTGGTCACTCAGTAAATATTTAAAGCATCAAGTTAAGGGTGCAGTTGATTTTGTATTCAAGTTTGAGATTAATCTTGCTGAATATGCAAAGAAAAACGGGTATGATGGTGTCATTTGTGGACATATACATCATGCAGAAATTAAAGAAATCGATGGAATCATTTATATGAATTCCGGTGATTGGGTTGAAAGTCGATCAGCACTTGTAGAACATAGTGATGGTAGATGGGAAATCGTATATGGGAAATAAATAATGAAACTTAAAAAATTAAATAGAAAAATGTATCTTGCTTGTGTTAGACATGATAAAAAAACACAAAAGAAATTATGGTTAAAGATATTACAAAAAAGTCTTAAACATAAAAAGACACAAATAACCCAATGATTATTTTAATGTTTATAACCGCCTTGACTTTGTCGGCAGTGGCAGCATATTATTCCATTATGGGTCTTACCGCAATATTCTCAGCAGCGGTATTACCAATTATTATAATGGGTTCAGTATTAGAAGTTGCTAAATTAGTGGTGGCATCATGGATATATCGTAATTGGAAAGAAGTACCAATTATGATGAAGTCATATTTTATTATGGCTTTAACTATATTGATGATATTGACTTCAATGGGTATATTTGGTTATCTATCCAAAGCCCATTTAGACCAAGCAGTACCAACAGGTGATGTTGCTGCTAAAATAGAATTAATCGATGAAAAGATAAAAGTTGAAAAGGAAACTATTGATGCTGCTCGTAAAACAATTATCCAATTGGATGCACAAGTTGATCAGACGATGTCGAGGACTGCAGGACAAACCGATGATAATGGAATTAAAAGATCCCTTGCTATACGTAAGAATCAATCAAAAGAACGCGCAACCATTTTTCAAGATATCCAAAAGGCACAGGGTAAAATTGCTACGCTTAATGAGGAACGTATTCCGATTGCATCGAACCTTAGAAAAGTTGAAGCGGAAGTAGGACCAATTAAATACATTGCAGCTTTAATATATGGTGATAATTTAGACCAATCATTATTAGAAAAAGCTGTTCGTATTGTTATATTAATGATTGTATTTGTATTTGATCCATTAGCTGTTCTTATGTTAGTTGCTGCCAATTGGAGTCTTAAACATAAAATTAAAAAAAATGAAGAATTAGATACTGAAGGTTGGGTATGGGAAGAACCTGAAGAACCTATAACTGAATCTGAGCAAGATCCTATTCCAACTCCACCAACCCCATCTTCAACCATAGAAGAAGATGTTAATCAACTGCAACAATCTCAAGTCACTATCAAAGAAATTCATTACGACTCTTTAGGCAGAAGAATGACACCCTAGTCATTTTAAGAGTAAATATAATTTAATAAAAGTAATAAATTAGTATCACTTTTATAATCTAAATTATATTAAATTATAAATAATCCATGGACTTTTTTAAATTAGTAGCGGAAGTAGGATTTCCAATTGCCGGAGCAATAGCGGCAGGTTATTTCGTTTTCCTTACTTTAAAGTTTATATTAGCGGGAGTTACCTCATCAGTTAAAAGTATGGGTAATATTATTTCAGGTTTAGATAAAAGAGTATCTGCTATGAATCATGATGTTATTAGAATAGATACTAAAGTAAGTCATGCACTTGGAATCCCACCGGATCTAGATCGTATTGCTAGAGCTGAACAATCAGATGCTAGGAGAGACTAATGAAATTTGTAGATTATTATATTGATTTAATGCCTGATGGATCTATATTAATAGATGAAGAATTAAAGGCAGATTGTTTAAACATATCAAATGGAGATTTGTTTAAAGCTGAAGTATTAGAGAATAAACTTATGTTTAAAAAACAACCACCTAAACTAATATGGGAGCAAAATTAATGGATGCCGTTGCATTAATTAATAAATACGGATTTCCTATTGTTGCTGCTGGTGGTATGGGATATTTAGTATTTTATGTTTGGACTTGGGTTACCACAGAAATTAAACCGGTTTTAAGTGAATCAAATAATGTCTTAATTCAATTGATTGATCGTGTGAGAATGCTTGATAACGATTTAATTAGATTGACACAAAGAGTGAATGTCGTATTATCAATAAGAGAAAAAAATAGCGATGTTCAAAAAAATAATAATACCACTAATTCTAGCGAGTAATGTTCAAGCAGCTGAATTAGATTTTGCATTTAAGTCCCCTTCATTTAGTGGAATTGGGTATTCTTCTCATATTCAAACTATTGAAAATACAGAAACATCTAGAAAACAATCCATAGATTCTGCAAGATTACAGGCAGCAAAGGATGCAGCATCCGCTTCAGGAAATACCAATTTACAAAAGTTTTTAAATAATTTTGAGAGTAGAGTATATGCCCAATTATCTACTCAATTGGTTAATAATTTATTTGGTGAAAATCCACAAAATAGTGGGACTGTTACTATTGAAGGTAATAAAATTCAATATACAAAATCAACAGATCAAATATCTATGACAGTTACAGATGCATTAGGTAATATAACTCAAGTACAAATACCTATTGGGACTTTAAAGTTTTAATATGAAAATATTAATGATATTATTAATATCTTTGTGTTGTATTGGATGTGTAGGTCCTGCTGTTAATTTTTCACAGGAAGATCCACATAATCTTAGAGTACCACAAAGAAAGCAAAAGACTTATATACCTGAACCAAGTAATGGTAAAATTGTGGTTGGAGTATATTCATTCACGGATAAAACAGGTCAAAGAAAAGATGGTGGTCAAATTGCTAAATTATCTTCAGCAGTAACCCAAGGTGGAGAAACCTTACTTATAAAATCATTGGAAGATGTTGGTGATGGTAAATGGTTTAGAATAGTTGAACGAATAGGACTTGATAATCTATTAAAAGAAAGACAATTAATTCGTTCAGCAAGAGAAGAAGCAAAAGATGTTACTTCTCTTAGAACAATATTATATGCAGGTATGCTGATTGAAGGCGCAATTGTTTCATATGACACTAATATTAAAACCGGTGGATTTGGTATAAGATATTTAGGCATAGGACCTAATACACAATATCAAGAAGATATGGTTACAGTTAGTATTAGAGTTGTTAGTGTTAGTACAGGTGAAGTATTATTATCGGTAAATGCAGAGAAGAAGATACTTAGTGTTGCAACCTCTGTTGCCGTATTTAAGTTTTATGATAGTGGTACTAAGAACTTTGAAAATGAAATAGGTGTTACCTCAAATGAACCAGGGGTCTATGCTTTAAAATCTGCTATTGATATGGCAGTTGAAGATATGATTATTGAAGGTGAAAAAAAGGGTATTTGGAAATTTAAACAAAAGGAGTAGGAAGCAATGAAAGTTAAAGTAATTACTTTCGTTATGGCTTCGTTATTTAGTATAAGTGCATTGGCTACCGATAGCGGTGGAAATTCAGTCTATATAGACCAAACAAATGCTGACAATTCAACTGTTAGTATTACACAAACCGGATCTAACAATACAATTGGAGATCCAAATAGTTTAATGGCTCCATCATTTGTGATTGATGGTAATAGTATGGCATTAACAATTGATCAGAATGGTATGAATAACTCCATTACCGGTAACTTTATTGGTGGTAGTTCCACTGCTACTATCTCTCAAGATGGTAACTCAAATGCCACAAATTTAAATATGGGTAATATGGGTACATCAACAGGAGTGTTAGGATTATCTATCACAGGTGATAATAATATCACAGGATTAAATATTGGTGTTACACATGATGCAGGTAATTATAATTATAGTGCAACAATAGTGGGTGGATCTAATACATTAACAAGTAATATTAATAGTAAAAATACCACAAATGCATTTAATGTAACAGGTAGTTCTAATACTATTACCACAACTCAGATTGGTGCAAATGGTACCACTCAAACAGGTGGACATAATATTACCACCAATGTTATTGGTTTAAGTAATAGTATGACAATTCTACAAGATGGGATTACCAATCCAAATAGTGTGACATTGAATGTTACGGGTTCTAATACTACTACTGCTATTATTCAACATTAATTCTTTTGCTTCGATAGGTAAAATTACCGAAGAAAAAGGATTAGGTGAAGTACAGCGATCAAAATCTAAGATCGATGCTCAACTTAATGTGGGCATTGAGTCTATGGATAACATATCAACAGGTAATGGCATAGTAGGTATTACCTTTCAAGATGACACTAAAGTTCGTATCACAGAACATTCAAAACTTACCATAGATGATTTTGTATATGACCCTAAATCTAAAGGTGCCGGTAAATTAGCACTAAAGGTTGCATTAGGAACTGTACGTTATGCATCAGGTAATATTGCACATGAAAATAATAAGAATGTGGCAATTAATACCCCAACCGCAACCATAGCAGTTAGAGGTACAGCATTTACCATGACAGTTGATGAGATAGGTCAATCACTTATTATTCTATTACCTAATATAGATGGATCCATTGGTTCAATAGAAGTATTAACCTCTGCAGGAATAGTGGTATTAAATAAACCATTTCAAGCAACATTCACCACAAATTCAGAAACTAAGCCATCAAAACCTGCAATATTGAATCTAAATGAATCAGCTATTGATAATATGTTGATAGTTAAACCTCCAAAAGAAATATTAAAACAATTAATTGAAGATAGTAAATCATCTAAAGGTGCATTGGATTTTACCGAGTTAGATAAGAATGATTTAGATGTTAAAGCGTTTAAAGATCCATATGCTAAGTTTGATGAGTTAAGTGTTAATTTATTGGATATTGATTATCTAACAAATGCTCTTGATAGTTTTGTATTGGCAACATTTGTGATGGGATATAATGCACTAAATCAAGTTTATATATTTGATAAACAAACATATTGGCAAGTAACTAGAAATACCACACAAAATGCCACAGTATTAATTAATAAAGATAAGATATACAATATTAATATAATACAAGATGGCACAAACATACAAATACAAAATGCTCAAGGTTCAGCAACAAACAATATATTCATTAAACAATCTAAATAGTATAAATATTAATTTAATCAATCGGAATTATTATGAAATACTTTTTAATTGCATTTTTAATGAGCCTAAGTATAACATCAACTGCAGGTATTACACAAAGTTGTCCACAGTTTACCATAAATGGTGCACCACAATATCAAGCACATCCAGGAGATCAAGAGATTTGTCATCTAAATTATGCGGTTATTCATCGTTGTGAAGTTAAAGCCCCAATAGCAGTATTTGAACATTTAACTATAGCCACTATGTCAGGTCCTGCTAAACGCAAAAATAACTTCCATCCAGATGCGTTAGTAACTCCAACATGTTCAGCAACATTAGCTGATTATGCTCTAGTTGGTAAAACTCATGATCGTGGTCATATGTCTCCTGCAGGTAATAATACATTAAATAGTGAAGTAATGAGTGAAAGTTTTAATCTTTCTAATATGGTTCCACAGGTTGCTAATAATAATCGTGGTATTTGGAAACAATTAGAAACATGGGAACGCCAATGGGCATCTGATTCAAGTACAGATTTTTATATTATTAGTGGTGGTATCTATGATGTAGGTGCACAGAAAATTGGTAGTGGTTTAGTTATCCCAACTCGTTTATATAAAATTATCATTGAGAAAAATAGTTATAAAGTCAAAGCATATTTGATGCCTAACATCGCTTTACCTGTGGCAGATCTATCTAAATATGAAACAACAATAACCGCGGTAGAAACCGCAACTGGTTTTAAATTTGGTTTAAGTAAGTATACTTTCCTTGGTTTAAGTAAGTAAGTTTAGGCCTATAAATTAGGAGATCGGTAATGCGACATCTATTAAATCCATGGTTGGCAATAGTAACTTTAGCATTAATTTTATGTGTTAGAATATCAGATCCAACCTTTGTTGAATCTGTTAGATTACGATATTTTGATACATTAATCACAAATAAAGTTTCCTCAAAATCAACTCAAGTCCATGTGGTTAATATAGATGATGAAACAGTTCACATAAATGGACAATTTCCTTTTCCACGTGGAGAATATGCCAAACTTATTAATGATGTATATGCTAGGGGTGCAGGATTAGTTGTATTTAATATCTATATGCCTGAAGCAGATAGATTTAAACAAGATGTATTACTAATGGATACATTTAAAAAATATCCTGTAATACTTCCTCAAACAGCAACATCTGAATCTTACTTTATTGACAAATATCTTCCATTTAGACCTGGAGTATCTGTGATAGGTGAAGGAGATGTAGTAATTAAATATGGTAATATCGATCCAAATCTTGAAACATTTAATACTCTTGCTGCAGGTATTGGTGTTGTTAATACCTTACCGGAAATTGATGGCGTCACAAGAAGAATCCCTATGGTTGTCAATTCCAAAGGACTCCTGTATCCAAGCATCAGTATGGAAACATTGCGAGTTGCAGCAAGAGATGTCTCATTCCAAGTCAAAGTTAATAACGGATCAATCGAAGCAGTCCGTATACCAAAATATGGTAAAATCATTACAGATTCAACCGGTAGAATTTGGGTTGATTGGAGTTCCTTGCCAATCGAACATTCCGCAAGTCATTTACCAAAGAACTTTGCTGGAGGGATCGTCATTATCGGTCTTACCGCAAAAGGCCTTAACAATCCTATTGCCACAGCAAAAGGAGCAATATACCCTCATTACTTGCAAGCTGCAGTTTTAGATACAGTATTAAGTGGGACTAATATATCAAGACCTGATTGGGCAACAGGTTCTGAATTACTATGTGCTATTTTATTGTCGATTATATCAATTTTATTAACAAGGTGGAAATATGGTTTTATTCCTTTTATTGGCATTATTGGTGGTTTATTTTACTCTAGCAGTTATATATTTACGCATACTGGTTTTCTCATTGATTGTGTTTTTCCTATTATTAGTTTGTGTATTGTATATGGACATTCTTACACTATTAAGTTTCTTATTGAGTTAAATGCCAAATTACAAATTAAAAAACAATTTGGTACATACTTAAGTCCTGCCCTTGTGGAAAAATTACAAAAGAATCCTGAATTGTTATGTTTAGGTGGAGAGTCTAGAGAATTGAGTATTATGTTTACCGATGTGCGTGGATTTACATCAATATCAGAACATTATGGGAAAGATGTGCAAGGTCTTACCAAAATTATGAATCGTTATATGACAGCAATGACGGCTAAAATTATAGAGAATAATGGTACATTAGATAAGTATATCGGTGATGCTCAAATGGCATTTTGGAATGCCCCATTAGATGAACCTAATCACGCTAAAATGGCGGTAAAAACTGCCTTAGAAATGATGGAGAGTTTGGATGAATTCAATAGACAAGTTGTGGCCGAAGGAACCCCTGCATTCGGTATGGGATTGGGTATTAACACCGCTAATGTGGTTGTTGGGAATATGGGTAGCACTCAACGTTTTGATTATACTTGTTTGGGTGATGGTGTTAATCTCGCCTCAAGGTTAGAAGGTCAATCAAAACCATATGGTGTTAGAATAGTATTAGGAACTTTAACTGCAGAACAAGTTAAGGATGAATATCCTGTGGTTGAATTAGATACTATTGCTGTTAAAGGTAAGAAAGAAGGAGTGCAGATCTTTGGTCTTGCCACATATCAACCTGAACATTATAAACTACATAAGAAATATTTGTCTAGTTATTATTCAGGTAATTGGAAAGAAGCTATATTTTTTGCAGGTCAATTACAAATGGATGGACCTGTTGAAATGCGTCAATATTATATTAATATGATTGAACGTATGGAAGAAGGATGTCCTGAAAATTGGGATGGGACATTTAGAGCCACATCAAAATAATACTGTACTTTATGAAAAAATTAATATCAGTTTTACTGTTAATATTTAATGCTAATGTTTATGCTGAAGATTCTAAATATAACCATATTGAATCTAAGTTAAATGAACATCGTAATATAAGTTCTATGTATAATATAGAAATAACCACATCAGGTGAAATAGCTGAGGTAGTTGTTTGGACTAATAAAGTATTACGTTCATGTGATATTACTTTAAATGAATCAAAAATAATTAAGTTAGGTTTAAATGATGATGCAATTGCTTGGATTATTGGTCATGAAATGGGTCATTGTGAGTTAGGCCATATTAAATTTAATATGGTTAATATTCCTAGTGATATGTGGAAACAAGAATATGATGCAGATGAAGTTGGTAAAACATTAATGATTGCTGCTGGATTTAATTTTGATATTAATACTATTTCATCTTTAATGATTTTAAATAACTTAGATTCAGTTTCACATCCTAAAATGTCCAATAGATTAGCTAATTTATATGGTAATAAGGAACCTACATTAACAATAATTAAGAAAGATGGTAAAATAGTATTACTAAATAAAAGTTAAAATAATACTGTACTTTAATTCATACATATGATATAATGGTTCTACAAATTGATAATTAAGGAATAATCATGGCAGGAAAAGCAACCTCTGTATATCTAAGTGTTACACTTAGGACAACTCACAAAACAATCTTCCAAAAAACATTCCTTAGAATGGCCGATCTAAATAAGTATATTGCTGAACTTGATTTTGTTACAAAATATCCTAATACAGAATATTACATTACAAAAGAAGTTTATTAAAATAGTACTGTACTTTAATTAGATAATATGTTATAATGGTTCTATAAATTGATTAAGTGAGAAGGAATATATTATGAAATACCAAATTTACCAAATTCAGCTTTCAAAGCTCGACGAAAAAAATGATGTTTTGCTTGATGCATATCATAACATCTCTATTCATCCTACAAAGGAAAATATCTTTGCTAATTTCAACTACTTCAAAAAAGTTGCCATCATCGATGCCGAAGACTTAGAAGATGCTTTTACTATTTCAAATGTTGGTGAAGAAGAACATTTAATTGAACGTCTTGCTCCTATGCATTCTTTATCAGTTGGTGATGTTTTGATTGATGAAAATGATAGAGCATCTTATGTTGCTCCATTCGGATTTGTTGCAATAGCTATTCCGGTACAGGTTGCTGCATAATGAATGATATTATAAAATGGGTAGCAACGGCTATTACATTGATAGGAGCTCTTCTAACGAGCTTCCAAATAACTCCTTTCAATATCTACCTATTGAACATTGCATCAATCATTTGGTTGGTGTGGTCTATTCGAGTTAAAGAAAATGCTATGATTGCAGTTAATCTTGGTCTATTGGCAATATATGCCATAGGTCTTTTTGTTTAGGAGTATTATATTATGCAACTTAACGAATTGGGATTAGATTGGAAAGAAACTGATTATGGTAGAAACCATACCTGCTATTCCACACATGATGGACTCATAATAGGTCGTGTATCTGAACTATTTACAGGAGCAAATTATAGTGTATTTATCTTTCAAGGAGGAGTGGAAAAACTATATGGTAATTACATAAATTTAAATTTTGCAAAAGATGCACTTATAGCTAAATTTTTACAAGATGTTAATACGTTATTAAATTTAAAAGGAGATCCCTTTTAATAAAAGGAGAAGTAAATGAAAGCAGATAAGAATTTCAATATGGCAAAACCAATCAAAAAGATTTTGTCCACTATTTTAGACCCGGTAGAACGTAAGATTTTTAAGAATGCCATGATTGAGGCACAATTAGATTATGAAGCTGCTAAGAAAAAAGCATTAACTTCTAAAAAGGATAAGGAACCCACCTAATGGAAGTTAACTCACTAATAGTTACTGATTTCACAAAAAATTGGTTAAAGTCTTTATTACAAACAAATGCTCCAATGGAAATTATGTTCACTAAAGTTAATGGTGATAGTCGTTCAATGTTATGTACTCTTAATCCTGAATATATTCCGGAAGACCAATTGCCAAAACCAAAGGTCATTGTTGAGGGTGAAAAACCAAAAGATATGGCTATTTCAGATGAAACTTTAAAAGTGTTTGATACTGAAGTTCAAGGTTGGCGTTCATTTCGTTGGGACTCACTTAATTACATTAATGTTTAAGGAATATATATGATTAGTAATGAAGCAGATCGTAAGAAATTTAAAAATGCATTACAGGAGATTAGTAATAGTTTCACTAGAATCTCAGCAGAGAAGGATTTAGTTAAAACGATTGTTAATGACCTTACCGATAGTTTTCAAATTCCTAAGAAAACTATAAGCAAATTAGCAAGAGTTTATCATAAACAAAATATGACCACTGAAGCACAAGAGTTTGAAGATCTTGAAACTCTTTATGAAGAAATTGTTAATCTATCAAAATAATAATGGATAATACCTTAATTATAGATGATGCGTTAACTCCTTTAGAATGTGACATTCTAATTGAAGAATTTTCAAAAGAAATGTTACGTGATGAGTTAGAAACACGTTTAGGATATGAGTATAATCAATTAGGTTATAATTACCGAAATACAATATTAACATCATTGGTATATCGTTCATTTGAGAAATATAAGAAAGCATTCCCAACTATAAATATGACCCATGATAAGTGGAAACTCCAATCATGGAGATTTAAACACTTCCCACCTGGAAAAGCTTTTAATGTTTGGCATACTGAACATGAAGCAGCAAATCCATATAGAATTTTATGTTGTTTATTATATTTAAGTGACCATAATTGTGGTACAGAATTTCATGCCACCGGTGAAGTAATTCTATCTAAAAAAGGTAGATTGGTAATGTTTCCTACTTTTTGGACCCATATGCATAGAGGACAAATTTGTCCTGATAATAAAGACAGATATATTATGAGTGCATATGTAAATTTATTAAAATAATACTGTACTTTAATTCGCATTTATGGTATAATGTATTCTTGAGTCGTAAAGACTGGTTTGGAGATGTATCATGGCAACCGAAGCACAATTAGAACGTAAGCGTATTAAAATAGAAGCAGGTAAGGGTATGGCAAGGGGTGTAACAGGTGAACCTCTTGTTGCTCAAGCAAATTATAAGGTGGATTTAATGTTGGCACTCAATTGGTATAATGCCAATGAAGAATCAGCACGTCTCACTAAATATGGTTTAGAGTATCTTAAAACAAATAAGTTACTTGACTTCATTAAATATTTTAATGCAGCAACGGATCATGAAACTAATCGAATAGCAATTATGATGAGGTTGGTGACTCGTGGTCAATATTTAGCAGATGAACATAAAGCATATATCAAAAATACCTTAGATGAACTTAAGACTAAGTATACAATTATACTTGAAAACAAATCTAAAAAGAAAGAAGCTGATGCTAAATCATTAGGAGTAACAGTAACATCTATTGATAAACGAGTTACTGAACTTGCACGTAAACATATGGCTGAAATTGATTTTGAGATTGATAAGTTTTGTGATGAGAAAGCAAATGACTTCTCAACTAAGACTTATATTCTTCAAAATAATTTAAGTGCGGCAGTAACTAAAAAGATTGCAGAGTTTTATGGTAGATATGTAACTGAATTACAAGAAGCGGTTGGTGGTAAAGATGAACAACTAAATGAAGGTTATTCATTCTTCACTAAAGCTCAACTTAAAAAGTTCCAATCTTTTATTGAGTCTATTGTATCTGATTGTCAACAACAAGTTCTTGCAATTAAAGCTAATCGTGCTCCTAGAGCTCGTAAAGTAAAACCTGCACATATTCAAGTTGCTAAGATACAATATCTTGAAGAGTATCCTGAACTTAGTTTGACAAGTATCCATCCAACAAAAGTTGTAGGTGCTCAACAATTATGGGTATATAATACTAAGAATAAAAAGTTAGGTGTTTATTACGCATCAGGTCCTGCAGGTTTTAGTGTAAAAGGTACAAGTATACAAGGATGGGATCCGGAGACATCTGCACAAAATGGTTTACGTAAGCCTGCAGTTACTATTGCGGATGTTATGGCAGGAAGTAAGCAACAACTCCAAAAGGTGTTGGAAAAACTTACCACTATAACAACTAAACCAAATGGTAGAATTAACTCAGACACTATCCTATTAAGAGTATTATAATTATTTTTGTAAAAGGAGAACTAAAATTATTATAATGGATTATAGTCAAGTTTGTATATCGAACATCTTTGCATTTTCAAAAGATTTGAAGCGTAATATGGACCAACAAAGAACTGATGAAGCAGTTAACATCATTCGTCATGCCATTCTATCTTCAGTTAAATATTATAAGAAGAAATATGGTAAAGAATATGGTGAGATGGTTATTGCTTGTGATGGTCGCAACTATTGGCGTAAAGAAGTATTTGAATATTATAAAGCATCTAGGGCTAAGAGTCGTGAGAAATCAGATTTAGATTGGAAGTTGGTATTCGATACAATGGCATTACTACGTGAAGATCTGACTCAATACTTTCCTTATAAAGTTATGCATGTTGATAGGGCTGAAGCAGATGATATCATTGCTGTATTAACTAAGTATGTTCAAAGTAATGAACTAATACAACAAGGTCTCATGGAAGAACCCCAAAAGGTTCTAATATTATCCAGTGATAAAGACTTTAAGCAATTGCAGAAGTATCCTAATGTACGCCAATGGTCACCTATGCAAAAGAAATTTATTGAAGGTGGGAAACCAGGTGAATATTTAGTTGAACATACCGTTCGAGGTGATAGTGGAGATGGCATACCAAACATATATAGTAAAGATGATGTCTTTATGAATGATAGTGATCGTCAAACCCCTGTAACTGCTAAAAAGTTAGCAAGATTTATGGATATGGGAGTTAATGCTTGTGAAAATGATGAGCAACGTCGTAATTGGCATAGAAACCAATTGTTAGTTGACTTTGAATTTATCCCTGAAGATGTATCTAAATTAATCATAGATATATATACTAGTCAACCAATTAATGGTAACAAAACAACCATTATGAATTATTTGATTAAAAACAAATGTAGATTATTACTAGACGAAATAGAGGAGTTCTAATGCAATCGTTTATCCCTGAATTGTTAAAAGAAATTAATGATGATATAAGTAAGTTAGGTAATTTTAAGAATGATGCAGCTCTTAAGATTATCTTTAATGCTGCTTTTATTCCTGAGAATAAGTTTATACTTCCGGAAGGTGTTCCTCCATATAAAGAAGACTCTGCACCATTAGGTATGAGTCCTGCAATTCTTAAACAAGAGTTACGTAAGTTATATGTATTCTGTCGTAAGGATTTGAAACCGGTTAAACGTGAAGATTTGTTTATTCAGTTGTTGGAGAATGTTCATCCATCTGAAGCTAAGATCCTAATTGCTTTGAAGGACCAAAATCTACCAACATTATATCCTAACATTACACATAAAGTGGTATATGAGAATGGGTTCATTCCTAACCCTCCACCTGAGAAAGTTAAGAAAGAACCTAAAGCAAAAAAATCTATCGGAGTAGTCGCATAGTTCCGGTAAAGGAAAAACCGATTGCTCCATTAAAGAAATTCTGGTTAAAGGTACAAGGTATATTTAAATGAAAATACAATTTGAATTTATAAGTGGTATTAATATGGGATTTCAATATATTCCTGAAGAAAATGCAGCAATGATTAATTTAATCATATTCAGAATTCTATTTGATTGGATAGAGGAAACTTTATGAGTATAACAATTGTACCTTTGGTTGGATTTTCTTTAGGTGTTGAATGGGTATTTGATTATAGTGTATTAATTATTGATTTTGGTATTATCCAAATTTTGTTTGATTTTGAGAAGGAATAAAAATGATTGAAGAGAAAAAAGATGTGGTTACTTATGTTGATGGTGTAAAATATACAATGTGTTACTATCGTGGTCCAAAGGAGTTATCACAACAAGAACATACAAACAAAAGTAAATATAGTAGAGTTAAAAAAGTGGTGGATGATAGTTCTATGGTTAATGAAATTATTTCAAGTATTGACGAAATAGACGAATAAAACACTGTACTTTAATTCATTAATATGATATAATGGTTCTATCAAATCAAAAAACGAATTGATAAACTTTTACAAATTGAGAGAAACTATATTATGATTACTGAATTCAACAAAACAAACCTTAAAAATGTACGTGAAGATATTTCTGCTATTTTATCAAAATATGCAAAAGAAACTGGTATCCAATTAAGCATTGGCAATATTCGTTTTACAGCAGGTACATTTAGTGCTAAATTAGATGCAAAAATCAAAGGTGCAATTACACCTGAAGATGAATTGTTAACCCAAATAATGGCAATTAAAAATTTATCTAGGAAGTCTTTATGTGGTAAAACTTTAGTTGGATATAATAGTCGTGCAGGTAAATATCCTTTCATTTTTGAAAGTGCAGGAAAAAGATTTAAATGCTCTGAATTTAACGCAAAAATGTATTTTCAAGTATTGACGAAATAGACGAATA
>Ga0114977_10000333_pt1 | contig 32482 bp, 26 predicted proteins | sample S_130805_MF_Meta_FD_87026 | JGI IMG/M metagenome (GOLD analysis project Ga0114977, IMG submission 87026) | Freshwater microbial communities from Lake Simoncouche, Canada to study carbon cycling - S_130805_MF_MetaG | ecosystem: Environmental > Aquatic > Freshwater > Lake | place: Lake...
CTCGAGCAATCCGAACAAAGAGTCGGAAACTGGCAACGTTGGGGTACGTACCTCTCGGAACGCCAATGGGGAACTGTCCGCGAAGATTATTCCGATAACCAAGAAGCCTGGTTTTTCTTACCCCACGACCATGCCCGCTCGAGAGCTTATCGCTGGGGTGAAGATGGACTGCATGGTATCTGCGATCGGCAAGGTCGTTTGTGTTTCTCGTTCGCATTCTGGAACACTCGAGATCCCATTCTCAAAGAACGACTCTATGGTTTATCTGGCCCGGAAGGGAACCATGGAGAAGATGTCAAAGAGTGTTACTACTATCTCGATGCGACTCCTACCTGCTCGTACGCCAAAGCGTTGTACAAGTATCCGCATGCCCGCTTCCCTTACGATCGACTGCACGAGACAAGTCGCTCACGCTCACGGTTTGAGCCAGAATTCGAAATACTAGATACCGAGGTTTTCGACGAGAACGATTACTTTGATTGCGAAATCGAATACGCCAAACAAGGCCCCGATGATTTGCTGATGCGACTGACCGTACACAATCGTGGAAGTCGGCCAGCGGTCTTACATCTGCTACCGCAACTGTGGTTTCACAACTCCTGGACTTGGGGATGCACACATGATGGCTGTACCGCAAAACCTAGGTTGCGGTTGATCTACCCGAAAGACGAACCGACTGGAGTTGTGCTGTGCGATCATGAAACCCTCGGACACTTCGAGTTCCGCGTGCAGTCAGAAGTCGATCAAGAGCCTCCGCAATGGTTGTTCACCGAGAACGAAACCAACAGCGAGAAACATCCCGGCGCGCTCTCTTACGGGAAGTACTTCAAAGACGCTTTCCATGAGTACGTTGTTCAAGGGGATAAGTCCAAGGTGCAGCCCAAGCCCTTCGGCACGAAATGCGGCGCACACTTCATGGCCATCATTCATCCCAACCGCCCGACCGTACTCCGTTGCAGGCTTACTGGAGCTGAGTCAAACAACACTGCGAACTCCAATACAAACGCCGAGCAAAACACTTACCAAAACACTTACCAAAATACGGTCCCGGTCGTTGGCGATAAAATCCCCGACTCCTACCGACCCTTGGCAAAGATCGATAGCGATTTCGATTCGATCATTGCTACGAGAAAATCAGAAGCCGACGAGTTTTATGCATCCACCATCCCGAACAACCTTTCCGATGACGAAAAGCTAGTTGCGCGACAAGCGTATGCGGGATTGCTTTGGACGAAACAATTCTACTACTACGTCGTAGACGCTTGGATGCATGGTGACCCCGAAGGCCGGCCTCTGCCTTCTTCTCGCCTTCAAGGTCGAAACAGCGATTGGCAACATCTATTCAATCGCGATGTGATCAGTATGCCCGATAAATGGGAGTACCCTTGGTACGCCGCATGGGATCTGGCGTTCCACATGATCCCGATGGCCAAGGTCGATATCGAATTCGCTAAGAGCCAGTTAATCTTGTTCTTGAGAGAATGGTACATGCATCCCAATGGGCAGATCCCTGCCTACGAATGGGCCTTGAGCGATGTGAATCCCCCCGTTCACGCTTGGGCTTGTTGGCAAGTCTACAAGCAATGCGGCGATAAAGAATTCCTGGCGAGAACTTTTCAAAAGCTCTTGCTCAACTTTACATGGTGGGTCAACCGGAAAGACACTCGCGGACAACACGTCTTCAGCGGCGGCTTCCTAGGCCTCGATAACATCGGAGTCTTCGATCGGAGCGCTCCACTACCAGGTGGAGGAATCCTCGACCAAGCAGACGCGACCGCGTGGATGGCTTTTTACTGCGGATGTATGTTGCAGATGGCTCTGGAACTCGCCGATGGAAGTCAAGCTTACTCGGACATGGCTAGCAAGTTCTTTGAACACTACGTTGCTATCTCCGAAGCTATGAATTCACTGCACGGTACCGGCCTCTGGGAGGAAACCGACGGGTTCTACTACGATCACCTTTACCGCGACGGAAAAAGCACTGCACTGAAAGTACGCTCCCTCGTTGGACTGATCCCGCTGTGTTCGAACGTCATCCTCTACGACTCTGTGATCGACAATCTGCCGGGATTCAAAAGCCGCATGGACTGGTTCCTCAAGAACAAGTCTCAAATGTCAGACTACATGATGTATCTGGAACGCAAATCTGGTGGAGATCCGACCAATCCGGAATCCAAAAGTGGGATGCGACTCTTGGCTATCCCCTCGACCGAGAGACTCAGGCGTCTGCTGACCTATATGCTCGATGAATCCGAGTTTCTCTGTCCATACGGTATCCGTTCTCTCTCAGCCGCTCACCTTGAAAAACCATTTGTATTCGAACATGCTGGCGGCACGAACTCCGTGGGATACGTTCCTGGAGAAAGCAATTCTGGAATGTTCGGAGGCAATAGCAACTGGCGTGGCCCGGTGTGGTTCCCGTTGAATTATCTCATCGTCGAATCGCTTCGCTCCTACCACGAGTACTATGGGGATTCGTTCACCATGGAATGCCCTACAGGTTCAGGCAATCACATGAACCTGAAACAAATAGCGGACGAAATCGAACGACGCTTAGTGCAACTCTTCCTAAAGGACGCCCAAGGCCGTCGACCTTGTCACGGGCAAGATCAACGATTCATCGACGATCCGAACTGGAAAGATCTCGTGCTGTTCTACGAGTACTTTCATGGTGATGATGGTCGAGGTTTGGGAGCAAACCACCAGACCGGCTGGACCGCTCTGGTTGCAAGCATCCTTGAACATCAATCTGCGTGCCGTGAAAACGCTTGAGTTCTTTGCCGGAATCGGTGGCTTGCACGCTGCTTGCCCTTGGCTCGATATCCTTTGCGCTTTCGATATCGATCGCGATGCTCAGCGTGTATACCAAGCGAACTTCACGAGCCCTTATAAAACTTGTGAACTCGCCTCGATCAAATCCGATTTGCTAGATCGCTATCAAGCGGAGCTCTGGTGGTTAAGCCCACCTTGCACTCCGTTCACTCGCAAAGGAGCCCAAAAGGATCTCGACGATCCGAGAACCCTCGCACTCTTCCATTTGATCAACCAAGCTACCCGTATTCGCCCGAAGTATCTTGTACTTGAAAATGTCGTTGGCTTCGAATCTTCGCGAACCGCAGTACGCATTCAAGATGAGCTTGCGAACGCCGATTTCGAAATGACTTGGATCTGTAAGTGCCCGCACGAACTCCAGTGGCCTAACCGACGTCCGCGCGTCTATTTGATCGCTTGGCAAAACTCAGCCTTAACGCCCTGCATCCAATGGCTTGAACATCCATCAACCAACCTGCTCAATTCACCCCATGTGCCGAGTCGTCTTGCCGAGTTAATCGATCGAACGATCAATCGAGATAATCACCCGTGGCTATGGCTCGATGAATCGACTTGTGAGAGATTCAAGCATGCGCTCGATCGAGTCATGATCCCAGACCTAGTTAGCTACGGTGTTTCAGGTGATCCTTCGATTGCCGAAGCGACCACCACGGCGTGTTTTGCTTCCGGATACGCGACTTCTATCGTACGCTCTGGATCTGTGATCTGGCACGAGAAGGGTTGGCGAAAATTCTCACCCAGAGAAGTTGCAAATCTACTAGGGTTTCCCCCTAGCTTCTCTCTCCCAGGAGAGCTTGGTCCAAAGCGTTTGTGGCAACTGCTCGGCAACTCGTTATCATTGCCAGTGGTCGCCGGCTTAATGGCCTTTACTCGATTCCCAAATGCTCGAAAGGTTTGATTGCGATGCACATTGATCGATGGATGATCGGCCCAAGTAACCTGCGAAGCGCGGTATGCAAGATACTCTTGATGATAGCGGTCAAGATTACATTGCTCTGTGTCCCCCTGCTCTGTGTTACATCGCTCAGTCTCGCAGATAGCGGCTTTGCTCAAGACAATCAGCCACCGAACGTGGTTCTGATTCTGTGCGATGATTTAGGGTATTCCGATATTGGATGCTACGGAGGGGAAATCGATACTCCGTATCTCGATCGATTAGCCAAAGATGGACGCCGCTTCTCTCAGTTCTATAACACAGCAAGGTGCTGGCCGACGCGATCTGCATTGCTAACCGGATACTACGCACAACAAATCCGTCGAGATACGGTCCCCGGCGTTAAAAGTGGAGGACAAGGACAGCGGCCAGATTGGGCGAAGCTACTTCCCGAGCGATTGCTCCCCTATGGCTACCACTCATACCATTCGGGGAAGTGGCATATCGATGGACTGCCGACGAAGAACGGATTCGAAAAGTCATACAGCTTGCAAGATCACGATCGGCATTTCTATCCGAACAACCATACCCTCGATGATAAACCACTTCCTGCGGTGACCAAGTCCGAGAATTCCGACACGGGTAAAACGTATTACACCAGCCATGAAATCGCGAATCGAGCCATTGAGCAGCTTGATTATCACACGCAGCATCACGGCGCGAAACCATTCTTTTCTTTCATCGCCTTCACCGCCCCCCATTTCCCGTTACAAGCACCATTGGCAACTGTTGAGAAGTACAAGGAACGCTACAAAGATGGCTGGGAAACTGTGCGCAAGAAACGCTGGGAAAGAATGAAGGAACTTGGACTAGGACAACACATTCGCGATCTTAGTCAGGCAGAGCAATCCATTGGACCACCGTACCCATTCCCAGCGGCCATCGAGGAGCTCGGCAGTGGGGAGGTCAACCGACCAATTCCTTGGTCGATGCTTACACCAGAACAAAAGGAATTTCAAATATCCAAGATGGCCGTCCACGCCGCGATGATCGACGAAATGGATGTTTCGATCGGGCGAATCGTCGAGCACATCAAACAACAACAAGGACGCTGGGAAAACACCCTTGTGATGTTTCTCTCCGATAATGGAGCCAGTGCAGAGATCATGGTGCGAGGAGATGGTCATGATCCTCAAGCTCCAGCCGGGGGAGGTGCAAGCTATTTGTCCCTTGGTCCTGGTTGGTCCACTGTAGCGAACACACCCTTTCGAAGGCATAAGACTTGGAATCACGAAGGTGGTATCGCAACTCCAATGATCGCCCATTGGCCTATGGGGATCAAACCGCAATCCAAGCCGATTGAAACTCCGAGACATGTGGTGGATGTAGTCCCAACGATTCTGGAGTTAGCGGTTTTCTCGAACCAAAAGGTCCAAGGTACGCGGGTGGAACCTGTCGAAGATGCGAGTCGTCAACCACCTGCGTTTGCCGGTGTGAGTTTCCTTGAAGAACTTCAACAGGACGCAGCGCAGAGCACAGGCGAAAAAAGTGAACGACCTCTTTGGTGGCAACATGAAGGAAACCGAGCGTTGCGCTGGGGCGAATGGAAAATTGTCGCTGCCGGCAAGGATGCCCAGTGGGAGCTATACAACTTGAATGATGACCGAAGCGAAACCAATGATCTTGCGAACCTTCATGCGGACGTGGTCGATCGATTATCCAAGAAATGGAGTGAGCTCACAGAACAATTTACTAAAGATGCAACCTCAGATCGCTAATGCCACCTTCCGCTACTAATTGTATTTTGCTTGGAGATGCTATGAAACGTCGTTGTGTTTTTATCGTTTACGCATTTGTGTGCGCGGTGCTGTTCGAGTTCATCGGTATCGATCATGCGTTGTGTGAACCACCGGAAGAGAAGCAACGTGAACTAGTCCAACAAGCGATGCGACTGCGGGATTCCTATTTGACGGTCAATCCATCGACTTCGCAACGTACCGTTCATGTAGTGCTTTGGACTCCAAACGACCGCGAACCTCTCGACGGGTATCGCGAGAGACTTTCTCGGGTGATGATCGATATCCAAGAATTCTATCGATCTGAAATGGAGCGGCTTGGGTTTGGCCCAATGACATTTTCGCTCGACATGGAAAGCGATAAACAAGTTCGTGTCCACTTGGTGCGTGGCAAGAATCCCTACTCGCAGTACAACGTTCGTAGTGGTACTCCAATTCGACGTGAGTGCATACCTGTGCTTCGCGACGCCGGTATCGACGCGGATTTGGAAACGATCGTTTTGTTTTGTAATATGAGTCAATGGGATCCGAAGGGTATGACCATCAGTCAAAACAGTCCCTACTACGCAACTGGAGGACTACGTCAGGGGACAGCTTGGCAAGTCGACTCCACACTGCTGGATTCTGAACGATTGACTGATACGAAGCCGATCGTTACCGACAGGCAATACGGACGCATTTCCGTAGGTCGGTACAACAGCATTTTCGTAGGAGGTGTTTGCCACGAACTAGGGCATGCATTGGGACTCCCACATAATCGCGAAAGACCAGAAGTTACGAAACTGTTTGGAACGTCATTGATGGGAAGTGGTAATCGCACGTACGGTGAGGATCGGCGAGGAGAAGGAAAGGGATCCAGATTAAGCTTGGCAGATGGACTAAGATTGTCGGCTCATCCCTTATTCACACGTCAAGTCAATGGCATTGACTTGCAGCAAGCTGCGAAAATCACCAGCCTAAAGATCGAGTTGGCAAGCGATCAACGATCATTTGTTTTAAGTGGAAAGGTTACGGCAGAGCCAATCGCGTATGCGGTGATCGGCTATCTGGATCCAGCAGGTGGAAGCGATTACGACGCGACCACGGCGGTAGCTGTTCCCAATGATCAAGGGGAGTTTTCCATGCTATGTGAACCAGTTACCCCGACTGAATCTGCAGTATTGCGAGTGGTCGTTTGCCAATCCAACGGTGGACGCATTCAGGATGAATCGATATCCGTACCATATTCCGTCGAATCGGATGGCAAAGTGGATATCGAACTGTTTCGAACGAAGCTGGAGTTGGAGCAATTGCTTGCAGCGATTCGAGAGGAAGACGTCAACAATGCAAAGGTTGCCTTGCAAGAAATTGAATCTCGCTACGGTCAGACTGAGCCAACAGTTCCCTTGCTTGCCGTCGCGCGTTCCCTGTTTCGAACCATCGAGGGGCCAACCCAACGATCGCTTGCTTCGATCGAATCGAATCGCTGTTGGTTGTCGGAGGCTATACCTGAAAACGCGAAGGTAGGGTGGGAGTCACCCATGGTCGATCGGGTTCCGGGTGAGGATGTAGCTCTATCTATTGGAGGGAAGTTGTTTGGTCACGGGTTTTATGCCCATGCACCGAGCGTTTACACCTACAAAATCTCTGGGAAATGGAGCCGAATTTCTGGCAACGTGGGGCTGGCCGATGGCCATGATGGCACGTGCGTGTTTGTTTTGCGGGGTGATGGAAAAGAGCTGTGGCGTTCCACAGAGATAAACCAAGGGAGCTTGTTAGCGTTCGACGTGAAAGTGCAGGACGTGGAGGTCCTAGAGCTCATTGTTGAAGATGGTGGAGATGGCAACGGAGCGGACTGGGGACTGTGGACCGATGTGCAGTTGCATCGATAGAGTAAGATTTTGCGTTCGCACGAATCAATACACCCTTATGGTTATGGGGGCGTATTGATTCGGACCTTTCAAGCCTAGTCTTTCACGCGTCAGTTGAAGAATGGGCAAACCGATACCGACCACGCTCTGCACCAATCTCTTCGGACGGAAAGAACTAGCCTAGCGACGATCGAGCGTCGATTTGGTTATTTGTCGCTCTGTGGTGGATCTGCTTCTAAGGAAACACGTACGATTTGCTTGTCGTTGCGAGCGAAGATACTCTTCTGTGCAAACGCAGGGTGAGACCAGCAGACTCCGCCACGTTGCCCCAGTTGTTCGATCGTCGGTTCAAGTAACTTGCTTCGGGAGAGAATTTTCAACCCATCGTGTGAAAACTTGGTGATCATCAACTCTCCTCTTTCATTGAACATCCAAACGCGGTCGGCTTGGCGAACCATATGGATAGTCGCCCATCTCGCACGCGGGACAGCCGTTCGGTCTTCCCATAGTCGCTCACCGGTGCTCGCATCTAGACAACGGAATTCACCATAGCTGTCGACACCATACACGAGGTCGTCTTGAACGATACTCGTCCCGATCATCGCATGCAGCGATTTGGTGTTTTTCTCATCGACACCCACCGCACGCCAGATGACTTCGGAGGTCGTCGAGTCTTTGGGAACACGAACCATTAGCGAGCCATCGTAGAAGGAGGAGACAAACAACCGCTCGCCCGAGAGGACTGGGTCACCAATCCCGATCGGCATGCGAGAAGGTGGGAATGGATGGCTCCAATAGACGGTCCCAGTCTTGGGATCCAATCCACTCAAACTGTCTCCGGTCCAACAGACCAAGACATGTTTGGAATCTTGTTCGATGATGATCGGCGATGAATAAGCACCTTGCTCGTTGAGCGACCGCCAGACTTCGGTACCTGTAACTTTGTCAAAAGCAACCATGCATGCGTTATCTGCACCGCAAACCTGCTGGATGACGAGATTATCGTAGATCAAAGGAGAAGCCGCGATTCCCCAAATGGGCATTTTGATCTCGTACTTGTTTTCGAGATCAAGTTTCCAAAGGACTTCGCCGGTTTCGGCGTTCAAGCAGTGAAAGTGCCCCATTGCACCGACGCAGTATGCTCGGCCTTCGTCAATCGTCACACTCGCTCGCGGACCGGCTGTGTAGCTGATGCGATAATTCGCTTGGTATTCGACGACCCAAAGTGAATTACCTGTCTTCGAGTCAAGGCAGTGGATGCGTTCCGTGGCGTCACGGTCTTTCGGCTGACGATCCATCACATAAACGCGTCCGTTCGCTACGGTCGGACCGCAATACCCCGGCCCGATTTCTACCGACCATACATGCGGAAGCTGCCCGTCGGGCAATTTTTCTACAATGCCCGTCTCGTGCCAGACTCCATCACGGTTTGGCCCACGCCACTGAGGCCAGTCTTGGCCGTGCAAGACGTCAGCGAAATTGCCAAGGAGAATTGCCGCAAGAAGACTCAAACCACGAAGGATATCCCAGTAATTCCAAAGCATCACATTCAGCCTCTTCGATCGAGTTTGTAGCATTCAATTAAGTAGCAAACGGCAGTTCACCTCTATCGTACCTTATCTCATCCACCATTTTTGGGAATGGTGTTCAATGAATTTCCAGCGGAAGTGCGCAAGTACTCCGTTGAGCAGCCTTTATCTTAAGCGGAAGTGCGCAAGTACTCCGGTGAGCAGCCTTTATCTTAAGCGGAAGTGCGCAAGCACTCCGGTGACTGCTCCGTCGCTTGCTCGCTGACGCATCGACTCGGTATGTATCAACCTGTCGCAAGTTTTTGAAACGCGACGCGTAGGTCTGATGCATCAGCGTTCGGGAAATTAGCTCGCTGCACAAAGAGCAAATAAGCACGACCTCGAACTGGATCGATCCAAGCTTGCGTACCGTAGGCTCCACCGTGACCATAAGTTCCCTTGGAGAGCATCGCCGTCGGGCCTTGTGGATCTTGCACTACACAGCAACCGACACCCCAAGCGTTCCCGCTTGTAAAGCCGGTAACCAAGCTTCCTGTTGTCGGAGTCCCTAACGTATGAACGGAAGATTCGCTGAGGAGACGTTTCCCTTTCCACAAGCCATTGGAAAGTAGCATCTGGCAAACTTTCCCATAGTCGCCTGGAGTTGAGAAAAGCCCACCGTTGGCCGCCGGAAGTCGATTTGTGTCTGTCGGCTCTTTTCCCGCCAGCAGAAATATGGGTGACTCCTTGAGTTCTCCTTCAGCCGTGCGCGTATAGCTTTTCGCAAGCCGCTTTTGTTGCGTTGAGTTCAAGTAGAAAGCGGTGTCGGTTAGCCCGAGAGGCTCGCAGAGACGTTTCTGAACGAAGGTGTCAAAACTCATCTGAGAAACAACTTCCACAACTCTCGCCGCGGTGTTAATCCCCGTCTGGCTATACTGCCATTTGGATCCTGGAGCGAAATGAACTGGTAGTGTTGGGTACTTTTCTGCTGCGTCTGCTAACGATGCATCGGAATACGGTGCTGGCAACTCACGCATACCACTGGTGTGATTGAGCGTCTGAAGAATACTAACGGCAACCGATTCTCCTGATTCCGTTTTTAGCCCCTTCATCTTGGGTAAATACTTCGCAATCGGATCATCGAGAGACAGTCTTCCCTCATCCACAAGCATCATCACACAAATCGCGGTGATGGGTTTGGACATCGAAGCGATCCAGAACAAGTTCTCTGGAGATAACGCTGCATTGGTTTCAAGATTCGAAAAACCGGCAGATGCTATTTGCAACACTCGCTCTTTGTCGACGACCATCGCCACAGCGCCGGGGATTTCTTTTCTTGCGACAAAACTTTGAATCTCATCTCGAAGTTTTGTGTTGAGCGTGTCCTCGTTAGCACGCCCTAGCGAACAGAATGCAAGTGACCCGCATGCAGCATTCAGCATGGCGGTACGCCGAAGAATTTTTTGACTTGATTGTGGTTCGATCGACATGAGTTGCGCTCGTAAAAAACGATAGGGGAAAGTCTGTCATTCAGGAAAAGTAAGTCACGATATCATAGCATAGCCAAGTATCAGCCTACGATTGGCTAGAGGCTCCTACAGGATACTCTGTTCGTCCGAGGGGAGAGAGTTCTTGAGCCGGCAAAGTAAACGGATCAGTTGGGCTGTCTCCGTCGGTGATAGTGCACCGATCAACCTTGTGCGGATCGCTTGTCCTGCTTTCCAGAGTTTTTGAAGTTTCCGTTTTCCGGCAGAGGTAAGTTCCACTGTCTTGGCTCGTGAATCGGTCGGATGAGTGATCCGTTGAACCAAGCCATTCTTTTCTAATAGGACAAGCATAGCTCGAACAGTGCTCGCGTCAGAAGAGATGCGTTCGGCGAGCGCCCGTTGCGTAAGTGCACGGTCTTCACGTAGGGCAAGCATCAGCACGAATTGATCCGCAGTGACTCCGTACTCCGATAGAGCTGCATCGGTGCTGCGATGCAAAGCCAAGTACGTTGCGCGAAGTGCCAAAGGTAAGGCTCGTTCTTGATCAATCGACGGACTCATAGGTGTCTACAGCTTGCGGATTAAAAAAGTGTAACTCGAAGGGTGGCGTTGGTGCGATTGCTCGCCGGATCGTTTGTTTCGCAGCACAAATTGTACAGAAGTACTTGGAGAATTGGTTTGGGTAAGATTCGTGAGATAAATCGTGCGTATACGCACGAAACGGTTGAATCATTATTACGATTTGCTCTAAAATGCGGATTGGTACAAACGCATCCTTTTGTTGGGACAATCGGATCCCAGCGGGCTTATCACTTTTTAAGGGCATGGCGATGAGATATTTGCTCCTTTTTCTCCCACTCATTTACGCGACGTCGATTCCGGTTGTGGGACAAGACGAAGCACCTAGTGCCCAGCCTCCACGTCGCGAGGCAGGTCGGAATCCGTTCGGTGGCCCAATCGAACTGGGGCCTGAGGATAAGCAGATTTATGAGGATCCTGCCAACCAGATAGTAGAAGTTCGAGAAGGGATCCCGCGCGGCAAACTAGAGATGATCGACTACGAGTCGAAGACGGTCGGGACGACCCGGAAAATGAATGTGTATACTCCGCCCGGCTATACGTCAGAGAAACAATATCCTGTGCTTTATTTGTTGCATGGAATCGGCGGCGATGAAACCGAATGGCAACGGTTTGCTAGCCCCAATGTGATGCTTGATAACCTCATTGCCGATGGGAAAGCTGTTCCCATGATCGTCGTGATGCCTAACGGCAGAGCACAGAAGAATGATCGAGCGGAGGGGAATGTCATGGCCGCCGCCCCCGCCTTTGCCACCTTTGAAAAAGACCTGTTGGATGATGTGATTCCAGCAATCGAATCGCGTTACTCCGTCAACAAAGAGCGACTTCATCGAGGGATTGCTGGACTCTCGATGGGTGGTGGACAGTCGTTGAATTTCGGCCTTACGAATCTTCCGACCTTTGCCTGGGTCGGCGGTTTTTCTTCTGCTCCAAACACCAAAGCGCCAGAGGTTCTTGTACCAGATCCGCAGAAGACGAAAGAGCAACTGAAATTGCTGTGGCTCTCATGTGGCAACAAAGACGGTTTGATTCGAATCAGCCAGCGGTTGCAACGCTATCTCAAAGAGAAGGACGTCCCACACATTTGGAATGTGGATTCTCATGGTCATGATGCAACCCACTGGCGAAACAATCTGTACTACTTCTTGCAGAAAGTATTCCAGCAGCAATCCGAGCCAAATCCCCAGCAGTCCTACAATTCAAAGAGTCTCGATGGGATCAAAGACGACTTTAAGCCTTCACCTACAAATCAGCCAGGTAAAGAGTATCCACAAGTGAATTCCCAGGGGAGGATCAAGTTCCGGATTGTTGCTCCGGAAGCGAAAAGCGTTGGAACTACCTTTCGTGATAGCACTGATTTCGTGCGGGGGGACGATGGGGCGAAGGTACCAGATCCCAACAGCAAATATTATTTCGGAGCGATGCGATGGGGAAGCGGGATTGAGATACCTGCACATGACCAAGAGTTCTATGCATTAAAGAACGTGCCACATGGTCAAGTTCGCGAAGTCTATTTTCATTCTCCGAGTACCAATAGTCAGCGTCGCGCATTCGTTTACACGCCGCCCGACTACGACAGTGATACCAGCAAGAGTTACCCTGTGCTGTACTTACAGCATGGTTGGGGAGAGAACGAATTTGGGTGGAGCGTCCAAGGATATGCGGGTCTGATCATGGATAACCTCATCGCGGCGCAGGAAACGAATCCTTTTTTGATCGTGATGACCTACGGCATGACCAATGAAGTCCAAATGGGTCAGTTGCAAAATTTCGATATCCGCGAATTCGAAACGGTGTTGGTGGATGAACTCGTTCCCTACGTGGATAGCCATTTTCGAACGTTCACCGATCAACCGAATCGGGCAATGGCCGGTTTGTCGATGGGAAGTATGGAAACGAAACAGATCACCCTTCGCAACTTAGATAAATTCTCGCATATCGGACTTTTCAGCGGTGCTACGATCAGCAAAGAAGATGCGGAGAAAGCAGAGGGTTTTCGAGATAAAGTACAGCTTGTTTTTGTGAGTTATGGAAGCAAAGAAGTGCAAGGAGGTCAAACGCGTCGAGGAGGGAATCCAGCCGATGCTGTCGAGCAGCTCAAGGGTGCTGGAATCAACGCGCATTATTACCTTTCGCCTGAAACAGCCCATGAATGGCAAACTTGGCGTCGAAGCTTGAAGGAGTTCGCGCCACTGTTGTTTCGCAAGGACCTTAAGTAGCCACCCGCTGCCAAGCGGTGGAAGGTCCCGAGGAAACCCCCCAACCGTCTGGCGACAGTTGGCTACGCCCTTCGGCCAACGCGTCGTGAATCGCAACCACTCGTTCTATGTAGCTACACGATGCCAAGCGATGGAAGATCCCGAGGAAGACCCCAACCGTCTGGTGCCAGTTGGCTAAACCCTTGAGCTTTCGCCGGTTCGCACCACTTCCGTTGTGGCTTCTCGCTTTTTTCTTTGCGTCTTTAGATATTCACGCAAGCCGATTTGGGGAAGGGGCCAGGACGGGTTTTGCCGAAATCCAGGTGCTTGATTGCAATTGCGGCACAAGCTCGTGTCATTGCACCCATTGAGTTCTTTGGTTCGCATGGCGACATACGCTTCGCCATTCCAAATTTCGCGAAGCGATTGTTTTTTCAGATCACCTAAGGTGACACTTGCATCGAAGTCGTAGCAGCAAGGTACGACACGGTCGTCCCAAGCGATCACGACACTTTCCCAAAGCATAAAGCATGGGTTTTCTCGCAGGCGCTTTTGATGCTCTGCACGAGTATTTACGGAAGCAAGTTGCACAAACTGCGGATCTTGATTTCCCCATGTGACAAAAGGCTTGAACATGATTTCATCTGCGCCGGCTGCAAGCCAAGTCTGTTTGAAGGGTTCCAGTTGTGATTTTGTTTCCTCCATCACAATGATTGACAAAGTGACTTTAGGTTTTGAGCGTCCAAGCTGTTTTCTTAAATCAAGAAACCCCCGCACATTTTCGCAAACTCTCTCGAAAGTGAAGGTCGAGCTCAGGCGTACCTTTTCGTAGACTTCTTTCGAAGCTCCATCGACGGCGATGAGGATCGTGTCCAAGCCCGAATCGAGGATGGCTTGTGATTTTTTTTCATCCAACAAAGTAGCGTTGGTTGAGATCCCCAGATCAGGGACACCTTTGCTCTTGGCCATTTCGATTTGATGAAACAACCTAGGATTCATCAGAGGTTCACCAAACCAGTGAAACCAGCAAGGCTCTTTGTAGAAATCGATATCATCAAGGATCTTTGCGAACAGATCGTCGGTCATGCTTCCTAAGGAGCGTTCCATGATGTCCGGTTCGCCGCGCGGGCACATCACACAACGGAGATTGCAATAGTTCGTCGATTCGATAGCGAAGACTTCTGGCAGATTCCTCAATTTGCTCCAGCCATGGTGGTAGCCATAGTTTCGCCAGAACTGATTTTGAAGTTTCTTCAAATAGCTAAACATAGAAATCGACGTCTTTCTGATGCGTTGTGAGCCTTTACTAGCTTAGCAAGCAACCATGATAATACACCTAGTTCACGATAGCTATCGTTAGAGCTTATTGTTGTTGATGAATGGAGCGGAACGTCAGATTGATTCGTTCTCCGACTGGACGTTTTGTTTTGGGAACTTCATGTTGCCAATGTTGCTGCATCGATCCGGCCATGATCAGCAGCGAGCCGTGGGAGAGCGGAAAGGCTTGCGTGATGCGTGATAAGTTGTGACGGATACGAAAATTTCGAGTAGCGCCGAGGGACAGAGAGCCGATCAGCGGTCCCATTTCGGGTTCGTTGTCAGCGTGCCAGCCCATGCTATCGGCCCCGTTTCGGTAGAGGTTGGCTAAGCAGTAGTTCCACGAAGTATGGGCGAGGGACGCAAGCGAGGGCATTTCTTCGGCTAGAGCAAGGCATTTCGATTCTGCCAAGTTTTTGAGTTCAAGCAGTCCAGGTGTCCAGTCGAGGGCATGGTATTCGTGTTTGGAGTAGCGGTAGGAAAGACCGTGGTTACCGTAGGAAGCGATCAAACGAGGTTGTGGGTAGCCGAAGAGACCAGGTTTTTGTTCCCATTTCAGGTTAGATCGAAGGTCATCGAAGGCTTCGTCGGCGGTGGTTTGAGCGAGGAAATTGCGGATCAGGACGAGCAGACCGCCATCTTCGAGGCAATGGATCTCGACGGGTGAGAGAGGGTTGCAATGTAGCGTCATAGTGAGGATTCAGGAGGGAATTCATTGGTAAAGCCGCTTTAGCATAACGGCCGCAGCATGGAATAAGTAACCTTGATGAGTGAGGTTGTTCGGTTTGATTGGAAGAAATGGTCATTGGAAGGTTGTAGTTTAGGAGTTAGGCTTGAAAAAGTTTTAGCAACAGAGTAAATTCTGGCACAAAGTTCCCTGGAGCGTAGAGCACGGGGTAACCAGACCAAACTCCCCTGTAGCTCAGTCGGCAGAGCAGTCCCGGCGCGCCGGGATTAATCCGCGTGACAGGCAGCAGAGGAAACCAGACCAAACTCCCCTGTAGCTCAGTCGGCAGAGTAGTCCCGGCGCGCCGGGATTAATCCGCGTGACAGGCAACAGAGGAAACCAGACCAAACTCCCCTGTAGCTCAGTCGGCAGAGCAGTCCCGATCCATCGGGATTAATCCGCGTGACGGCAACAGAGGAAACCAGACCAAACTCCCCTGTAGCTCAGTCGGCAGAGCAGCGGACTGTTAATCCGCGTGTCGGAGGTTCGAGCCCTCCCGGGGGAGCTTTCGTCAAAGTTCTAACTTTGGCGACCAAAAGAGTTAACGCTCGGCATCGAGAGATCGACCGCCGGGCGTTTTTCATTTCTAGGCAGGAAATCACAAGGATTTGTGAGTTTTTTGGGCTCGGGTCGCCCAACTCGCTTCGATCTCTGTTCGAAGAGAGATTTCCGGAGTGCGAGTGCAACCTTCAAGGTTGCGCCTGAGAGTGCGGAAAAACGGTCTCGAACTCTCTGACTCTCTGTTTTCGATGGGCTCCAGAATTAACACAGAGTTTTCACTCGGACCCCAGGTGAAAACGGGTTCGAACTGACGTCCACGGGTTCGAGAACCTCCACAGAGATTGCCGTCACGGACTTTCTGCACGTCCGTAGGGAGGAAAGCTTGGGGGATGATTGGGAGTCAGAACTTAATCAGCGCGCGAAAGAGATCTCGCTCATGCGTGAGTTGGGACTCTCGACCGATTCAACTTCACTTTCTCCAGGAGATGTAACGGATGACGAAGACATTGCAGTCGATCCAGCAGAGTGAGGTGGATGCCGAGTCGGCACCCAGCGCGCTACGAATCGTTTGTGACGATGCCAGTTCGATCAGTTTACAAGCCGCTGAGGCTGCCGAAGAAGGCAAGCCGGCATTGCGAAAGTTCTCTATGGTCGCTTACACCGGTGGCGCAATGCGTCTTGGTGGCTGGCCTTACCCTGTGGTTGTGGACTTAGCAGGCATGCGAGTGACTCGCAAGTCGCGCCCAATCCTCAAGGACCACGATCGCGCCAGTATCGTGGGTCATACCGAAGACACTACGTTTCGAGACGAGTTTCCTCATCCCACAAATTGAGTTCAATTTTATTCGTTGCGATCGCGTGCTTGTACGAAACAAATCCGTCAAGCGAACGACATTGGAGGAAAGCGTTCAATTTCGCTAAAGCTTCTTCAATTGGTAAAAAACAGTGTTTAAAAATGGGTGCGATGTGAGTGGCATAGGAGATAGTTTCTTGCACGTGTCGATCGGACCACGTCATATTCCACTGGCTATTTAGACTAGCAATCAAAGCGATTCTCTCATCCTTTACCACAATCTGCACCCACGCACCGTCAGTAACGCATTGATACGACCGATGGTATTCAATTTCGGGGATGGCCGCCAAAATCTCCGCCTCGGAAGCGTTGATGAACTGCCGCGCATCATGCCAAATTTGTCCCCACCAGTCACGTCCATTGGTTGCGGATCTGAAGGTACTAGCCGTTACTCGTTCGGTTAAATTAATCGACAGAACAGGAATGCGTTCGATACTGCTTTCGGGCATATAGAACGATTCTCTAATTCCATCGGAAACGTGACCTTGCGTCAACCCGTCCCTAAGTAAGAAATGCACCACACTTCTACCAAGAATCCGTTCCTCAATAGATGAGAACTGCTGAATATTCTCGGTGCGACGGTCAGCACTTTCAACATAGAAGACCATATCCGCACGCGCAAAAAACGGATGAGTCGGTGCCTCTCGAAAGTGTAAATGAGGTCCCTGTCGCATATCAATAACAACAGTTGTTACATCCTCTCCAAAGCTCCAACTGCCGTACTGAGTATCCAACAGCACTCCGGCGACACAGAGGCGTTGAAGAGATTCCAAAGTTTCGCGGCTCACTTATCGCTCCTTAGGCTTCATCTTCTTACACTTCGGATTGAAACTCCCGTCGGGCAAGACAACTGGCTCACCATCGGGGCACTGATAGATTGGGACATCAATAATATTTTCGCATTCGGCACATGGTTTGTTGTTGATAAAGCAGTGAAATTCGCACTTGGAGAAGTCACAGGGGTCCTTGGGCTGAGCAACATTTTCATCGGCAAAAAATTGCTGTTTTAGGTACAGGCATTGCTGCTCAACATCGTGATACGCACTACTTTTTCCTGGCTCACCTTCACCTTCCCCACCAGGGCGGACGGAGTTCTCGTATCTCGAAACGAGCGGAATATAACGTTGATCCGTAATATCTCCCTTCTTATTCTTGCAAAGAATTACCAAGTATCCAGTTGTGACATTACCCTTCGGTTCAGCCCAAGGGTCTCTAGGATCTATCGGTTCAGGAAGTCCGGTGGGATACGTCGGCATCACTGGAGGATCTTTTGGGTTTAACTTCGGTATCTGCTTGCATGGAGGGAGCTTTCGTATGAGACCGTAGGGATCCAAGTAGTACGTTGGACTGGACTGTACATATTGGTAAAGGGAGGGCGATTCGCCTTCGAACCCAATTGGGTCCCGGGACAAGAAACGGCCCAAACCTGGGTCGTACATTGCTGATGCTTCTGATGCAATCATTGACGCTGCAAGAATTCCGACCATAAGTGTAACATAACGATACGTACTCATCTTCCAGGAACTCCGTTTGAAAAAGGGGAATGGCTATTTGGTTGATGAAAACTGTTGAATGGATCGTGGAGTTGGGTCATCGGATTTACTGGATTACCAAAGCCGACAGGTAAAACCGAATTGGGCGATGGTGATCCGAAGTGATTGAGTTCTTGCTTTTGACGTAATCGTTCTTGCTGCGCAAGTAGCTCTGGAAAGTCATCGATGGTCTTGGGACGAACGAGTCGTGAAAGAAAACCGCGATACATCGGATGCGGATAGTGCTTCGCAGCAAGCGAATAACATACGGCGGCGTCGGAACGATTGCCGCTGTCTTCCAAACAATGGCCCCGTGCGGCAAGAAAAGCCGCAAAGGACTCGGCGTTCGAAAGTGATTTCAGATAAAGTCCGGCATCTACTTCGTGTTGAGCGATCTGATGCGGCCAGCTCATGTAATGATCATCGGCGAAACTATTCAATCCTCGATTGGTGCCTTCGACATTCACGCGTTCGCCAGATTTATCCCATCGGCAAAATAGATGCTCCTTCGCGTTCACCAAGTAGACGGGATAACCGAGTCGTCGAGCGACCGCCGTGTACAGGACTGGCATCGAGACACAAGTACCACCGTTCGAACTGCCAACCATACCGTGAAGGAAAAGATCTTGGCTCTTTGTAAAGTCGATATCGTTGACTCGCTCCAAGTTGTAATGAACGCCGAAGTCCTGTTGCAATACAGTTATTAGCATCAACATCCGGAAGTAAGCTTCCGAGTTGTTGAATTCGTACGGCTTTTGCAAGAACTGGTAGAGGTTGCGATCGGTGTCTATCTTGACCTGCTTCGCCCAGCCATCTAGCTGAGCCAGCAGTTCTACAACGTTCACATTCTCTGTGCCGGGCAATCCATCAGTAGCTCGCAGATTCAGTAAAGCAATATCCTGCTTGCTCAACTCGTCTTCGGTCATCATGGTCAAGTCAGCGAAGGTTGGCAGCACAGACTCCTTCGCTTGCGTGGCTCGCAATCTAGGATTCGCAGTTTTAATCGCCGTTTGCGACAGAGAAGAGAGACTCCAGATACCAAGAACAGTGACGACGACCGCACAAAGCGCACTCAACTTCCAGATGGCATATCGCCGCAACGGTCTCGCTAATTCTTTGCTTGTTTCAGTAGATACAAGCTTGGAGGCGGCTTGTGCGGTAATAGTTTGTCGCTTTCGTCGATCACGTTTTTTCATCGAACACTGCCTCCAGACCTGTTTTACTTTTAACCGCAGGAGTATTAGAGGGCACGCGGAAGCAAAACGCAACAAAACTTTCTGGCGGTAATCTGGCCGGTGAATAATTCGCTGATTCGGCTACTTGCCATAAGCTCTAATCCGTCATTTCAAACCCGCACCGGGTATTCCCCCGGATAATCGCCATACTTCCCTTCGTTGGCTGATCGCTGTGATCAGTAATGTTTTCAACGATAGGAGGTTGATCGTGGATCAATCGAAATCAGACGGGTTTGGCTGCTTGCTTCGTCATCGGACGACCGGTACAAGGATGAACCGTAGGGCAAATTCCCTCATGGAGATAGTACCGCTGATTGCCCGGCGAGGGGCATCCTTACCCGATTTCTGTCTAATTCCTGATTATTCGCGTCGAGTAACCCCGGTCCGGAACCAAATTTCTGAAACAGGGGGACGGTATTCCTCTCTACCACAGGCCGGCTTCCTTTCAGAAAGGCTCGCACGCAAGTCGAAGCCGAAATCGAGTCTCTTATGCAAAAAAGGCTGCCAGTCTGCTATCTCCGTAATGCTTAGGGATTCCCAGTCAATAGAGAGCCTCTCAGTGACTGCGTGCTCTTCCATAGAAACAACACCCATAAAGACGCTTCCAGCAATTGCTCGAATCGACGTCTCATCATTGGTAACGAAATCAACGTATCGGTTCCAATCTGGTTTTGCTCTTTGCTCCCATTCCTTCAGCCCATCGAGCGTAAGCGAATATGTCGCGAATGGAGGAACTGGATCTGAATCAATTGCGGCAACCAACGCATCAAAACTCTCAAGATCTACGCCGCTCACTACAATCCAACCCTTTCGACTGAGCGACATAAGGCTAGACGCAACCTGTTGGGAGTTCTTATTGTGTCCACAAAGATTAAGCTCAAAACAGTTGTCTAGAAAATGCAAAGGGACGCACTTCCATGTCCCCAGACATGCCTCTAGAAGCCACTCTTCAAGAAAATCTACTTCACGTGACGATGGCGTCATTGGTGCTTTGAGTTTCCAGAACAGTCACCACCGTCATCACCGTCCGTAGTCCTAGGACCTTTGTCTGTGTCCTTGCAGCATTTACAACAAACCAGCGATCCAACAAAATAGTCTTCCTTCTTAGGATCGTTTTCGATGTCTTTCCAAGGTTTCGAATAGCAGTTGTAGTGTTTTCCTCCGCCAGGCTTACATTTGTCCTTGTCTTTCAAGTTTTCCTTCTTGCAATGTGCCTTAACTTCAAGTTTGGTGTTCTCGATACCTAGCTTCTTTTTCTTGTCCTTGTAAAAGTCGTTTAAGTAGTCGTCTCGTGATTTCTCAGGACATGCTGGTAGATCTTTGGTTTTGTCTTGATCCTTGCATTTCTCGACCTCGCACATACCACTGGGATCTAGCCCAGTGTGTATTCGAGAATTTGCTATCTCGTAAAGATTCCATTGACTTCCCTCAAATTCGATTGGATCTCTAGATAGAGTGCGTCCAATGCTAGGAGCAAACATGGCTTTCGCATCGGCTACGAACGCGAGCGAAAGCAATAACCCAAACATCAACCAATGAAACCTATGCCTAGTCATCTTGTCGGTACGCCATTGTGAAAATCGGAAAACGGTGAAGGGGGCATGGGGGACGGATTCACGGAAATGAATGGGGCAAAACCGACTTGCGGGAGCGTTTGAGGCAGTCCGCCTATCGAGTTAGGAATCCGTCATTTCGAACCCGCACCGGGTATTCCTACAGATAGACGCAGCTATTGTGGCTGCGAATGTCTGTCTTCATGCCGCCAATTGTAGCGGCATTTCGCATGGAGGTGCGAGTTGCTTTCGTCTGTTCCCCCTTCTTCTTTGTCCGCGCCGGCCCGGCGATCGAAAATCGCTGCGATTCTGGCCACCGGCATCGTTCGGATGAAGTCGCGTTTGGCGATCCACGACCCAGAAACTGCCAACGATTCGTACAAATCACCAGCAACTTGCCTTGAGGTTTCTTCGGAAAGCGTGCTCTCTGTGACCAACGTGGTTAACGACCAGTGAGTCCGTTTTCTCAGGAGAATCCAATGAAATTAGACGTCGACAAAGAGGTCGCTCTGCTCCAACGCATGACGATGGGACAGCTGCGAGAGAGGTTCGAAGAGACGTGGGGCGAGCCGACAAACACCCGCAATAAGCAATGGCTCGTCAAACGCATCGCTTGGAAGATGCAAGCCAATATCGAGGGTGACATATCTGAACGAGCTAGACGTCGGGCTGCCGAACTCGCACGCGGTACCGACATCCGAACGACGGCCCCCAAAGCTACCAAACCGGTGACAAATCCTGTGGCTGATACGGTGACCGGATTCGTCGAACCGGGGGAAGACAGCCGTCTGCCTCCCCCAAGATCGGTCATCGAGCGAATCTACAAAGGCCAGAAAATCCTGGTTCTGGTGCTAGATAGCGGCTTCGAATACGACGGTGCAATCTACAAGACGCTCAGCGCTGTGGCCAAAAAGGTCACGGGCCAGCACTGCAATGGGTATCACTTCTTCAAACTTAGCAAGAAAGGTGGGGAGCAATGAGCAAACCCAACAATAACCGCCGACTGAACTGTGCGATCTACACCCGAAAGTCCACAGACGAAGGGCTAGACAAGGAGTTCAATTCCCTCGATGCCCAACGCGAGTGCGCCGAAGCCTACATTAAAAGCCAAACGCAAGAAGGCTGGAACTGCCTACCTGATCACTATGATGACGGTGGGTTTACCGGTGGCAACATGGATCGACCGGCCCTAAAACAACTGCTTGCGGACATCGAAGCTGGGAAGGTCAATTGCGTGGTGGTCTACAAGGTCGACCGACTGAGCCGCTCGCTGATGGACTTCGCTCGCATGCTCGAAGTTTTCGAACGTCACCAAGTCGCATTCGTGAGCGTTACCCAGCAGTTCAATACAACCAACTCAATGGGACGGTTGATGCTCAACGTCCTTTTGTCTTTTGCCCAATTCGAGAGGGAGATAATCTCGGAGCGAACTCGTGACAAAATCGCTGCCGCTCGGCGAAAGGGAAAATGGTCCGGAGGGATGCCGCTACTGGGCTACGACATTGACCCACGGGGAGGGAAGCTTCGTGTGAATGAGGTCGAAGCCAACAGGGTTCGGGCGATCTACGACTTGTACATCGAGCGAGAATCGATCATGGCGACCATCGCAGAACTTGACAATCGCGGATGGAGCAACAAGTCCTGGAATACCAAAAAAGGCATGCATCGAGGCGGTTCTCCGTTCACCAAAGCAACGCTCTTCCGGCTTCTTACCAACGTGACATATATTGGCAAATTAGCCTACAAGGATGAAATCAACGAAGGTGAACACGACCCGATCGTCACGCCCGATGTGTGGCAAAGAGTCCAATCCTTGTTGAAAAGAAACGGTCGGACTGGCGGTGTCGATGCAAGAAACAAATTTGGTGCCTTGCTCAAGGGAATCCTTCGATGCTCCTGCTGCGATTGCTCGATGACTCCGACGCATACAACAAAAAGCGGGGCAAAACGTTACCGATACTACGTTTGCATGAAGGCGCAGAAGCGGGGCAGACGGATCTGCGAGTCGAAATCGGTGCCAGCTGCCGAAATCGAGAAGTTCGTAGTCGACAAGATACGCCAAGTCGTAGACAACGAAAAACTAGTAGCTGATGTCTTACAGCAGGCCAAAATTCAGGCACAACACGAACTAGACGCACTTGTTGCCGAGCAAAAAGAGATCGTCAAAGAGATCGAGTATTGGAACGAAGCCATCCGAGTTGCAGCCCCCAAAATCAAGCCAAATTCCCCCGATGCTAACCTGCTGAAACAGTTAGCAGATTGGCAAGAGGATCTTCGGATTGCTGAGAATCGGCTCACGGTCGTCGACGCAAAAGTAACCCAACTAAAGTCGCAGGCGCTGACATCGAACGATGTATCCACAGCACTCAATAGCTTCGAGCCGGTTTGGGAATCGCTTACGATTCGAGAGCAATCACGAATCGTCCAGCTAATCGTCAAGCAGGTCGATTACGACGGTGCCAATGGGCGAGTTACCATCACCTTTCATCCAGACGGAATCAAATCGATCGCCAAAAGTAACAAACTCGAACTTGTGGAAGCCGCATCATGAACGATACAGTAAGCGTTGATTTTCAGTTCTCAATCAAGCCACAGGGCCGAGGTGCTCGAAAGAGAATGGTTGAGAAAACAAGCTCTTCAGAAGATACCAAGCCTCTAGAACGCATCCCTCGGATCGCACGCTACATGGCTCTTGCGATCCACTTCGAGGGTCTTATCAGGCAAGGAGTGGTCGCGGATTTCGCAGACCTTGCACGGCTTGGCCACGTGACGCGGGCGCGTGTAACGCAGATCATGAATCTACGGTTGCTTGCCCCAGAGATTCAGGAGGACGTTCTTTTCCAAGCTGGTAAGCATGAAAAACGGGATCGACTTGGGCTGAAGGAGCTCCAGCAAGTTGCAATGCATCCAAGTTGGAGTATGCAACGGGAGGTGTGGTTTAGTCTCAACAGAAAAATTTTGTGACTGTTTTTACAGAACTGTCGCTCAAGGAAAAGCGATTTTCTGAGTGCTTTTACGATGCATCGACTTTGCAAATGCGTTACGGATTCGGTTTGTGTTTGCTGATCTTGCGTTAGATTAAAGCACTGTTAGCATGCTGATTTCCGTTTTATGTCACCCAAGTGGACGTGTTCCAAGGTCTCAAGCCTAAGGTGGTAGTCTCATAATAAAACCAAGGGGTATTTGCGATGGCAGATGGTATGGAATCGGTTGCTGAGTTTCGCAGGTTTGCGGACCGATTTCGATTGCTGATCTCCCACAATACTCCCTACAGGTTTACGCATCTAATGGGATTGATATGTGATGGTGACTTGATTTTCGATCGAGCTTGGAAGGGAGGCTTTCTTAGATCCATCGACCGTCTAGAGCATTTTGCGAAGCTATCCGAGTTGCTTTGTAAGGAAATTGGTGCGACGTTGCACTACGATTTGTTTGGTGCCGTTATTGGCTTTAATGTCGAGCCAAATGCGATGCGTAAAGGGTCTATCGAGAGCGGTTTATTGGTCCAGGCACCAATAGATTTTAAACCGATACCCCATCCGTTTGATTCTATGGATCAAATGCTCATGGCATTCAAGGGAGGAATTGAGGATTTAAAACCCATCGCTTCTTATATCGCAGATGATTCCAAGTGGGCTGATACGATGGATCGGCTTAGTTTTGATTTGTGTGACCGTTACGCTCGTGGCTGCGAGATGGTTGCTGAGATTATCCAGAGCGAAATGGCTTCGGATAATGCTCCGCAGCAAGCCTTACAAATTGAAAGTGATCGAGTCGGAAAAGCGCCCAAGCTGACGGTCAATGAAAAGATGATTGTATTGATCCAAAAGAATCCTGAAGCACAAAATTATTCTGCGAGCCAATGGGCGAACGCTCTCGATGTAGCAAAATCTACGATTCACGGCACAAAGACTTGGAAAAACCTGATGGATGTCCGGCGTTCGGAGGGAGCAAGTCGTCAGTCCCGTCAGTCGAACGCATCATCTGATAAACCGAACGCTCCCGGGAAATCTAAAAAAATTCGGCCTGAAGAATTACTGTGAGATCAGCGACTTGTCGAGTACTTTAGCCCAGAACAACCGAACGAACGGCGAGAGAGTAGTGAGCATCATTACTCGTTTGCATGGGAGAAACCTGCATGCAAAAAACTTCACCAGCGGTATTTGTCCCCCCTAGCATACTAGCAAAGCGATCGAGACATCGAGGGGTAAGACGGTTACAGCGTCAGATATCTCTAGCGGCATCGTTTGAGCGAACGTCTCGGATTCACGGCCACCACCCCATTTCCTCAGCAGCTGGCTGCGCCTGTGTTGCTTTGCGGAGACTCTTCTCCAGTTCTAGTGGTGGAATTTGGGAATTTCCCAAAACACTCTCGCGGAAATTCGGCAAATTTCCCAGAACGGCAACCCAGTCTTTTGCCGGGTTTTTCGTGCATACACCAGTGAAATTTCTTTGTTCCCAAGGCTGATTTGGGAATTTTCGCCAGTCACAGGCGACGGGTCTTACTTACCTCAACACAAAGCACCGCAACATGCGGTCCGAGACCTACAGGCTTGAAATCTCAGACCTGTTCCTGTGGGTAATCGAAAAGGAGTTGCAAGATGGCAGACGAAGCATCCTCGTTTAACCAAGGTGACGGAAATTTCGTTCGGCGCGTGATTCACCGCGAAGTCCGAAAAGTCATCTCGCGATCTGAGTTTACACACCAAGATCGAGACGATCTAGTCCAAGCGGCTTATACACAGGTTACCAAGAGCCTGCAGAGTTTTGATCCGTCGGTTGGGCATATTCATGCGTTTATTGCTACGGTTGTCCAGCGACATTTGGCTAATGTCATCAGAAATCAAAATGTAGGAAAGCGCAAAACCCGCGGTCGCGTGAGTCTAAGTAAGACCGTTCGATGCGAGGAAGACGAACACTCGGAAATGTCCCAGTTGCTGCACGACAAGGATCAAGATCGAAGGCTTGGTCGAGAGCGTCGACTTAGTAATGAGGAACTCAACGACTTGCGCATGGATCTTGGCGCATTCATGGCATCTCTTCCGGAGAAATACCAAGACATTCTCCGTCGCCGTCAACGCCAATCGATCACTGAAATAGCTCGCGATCTAAATATCCCTCGTTCAACTCTAAACGATTGGATGCTGCAGATTCGGAAGCTATTTGAAGATGCTGGATTTGAAAAATATCTGGACACCTGACCGTCAGCTCGTCCGCGACTCGGGTATTTCAACAGATAGATACCGCATGTTTTTCCATCGCCTCTCTCCGACCCACTTACTGAAAGATTCGCTGTCGATGTCTTCCCGGCCAGCACCCCATGAACCAGGTGAAAGAAAGTGTTTGAAGTGCAATGAAAGCTTCAAATCGCAAAACGCGGGCAATCGCATTTGCAAGAAATGCTCTCGCATTAACGCCTCGCTAAACCTGAGTGAAGCACAGATTGCTCTTGAGAGAGGCGAGAAACGTCTCAATGGCAATCTGATCGACCGAAACGATGCCTACTTGATGAACTTCTAGTTGGTTCAAAAGGCCAACCCTAACCCTTCCGCATTCCTTAGGCAGTCTTATGTCCCAATCAACACTACCTCCCGAGGCAGGCGACAAAAGCGTGTTGACCTATTCGGCGCTCAACACGTTCCGTAATTGTCCCCGCAAGTACAAACATCGTTACATCGACAACCTGCGTCCACGGGCAAAGGTTGAATCGCTGTCGTTTGGAAGCGTAATCCATAGTGCCATCGAGATTTGGTATCGATCCGTCAACGACGCAAATCGCTTGTGGAAAGTACTGGATTTCATCGACCGGAGCTTCCCCGAGCGAGCCACAGACGAGAGCCAAATGGTCAATTGGCATCTGGCTCGAGCCATGTTCACAGGGTATGCCTTGCGCTACCCAACCGAAGACTTCACGATCATCGAGGTTGAGAAAACCTTCACTGGTCAGATTCGGAATCCAGACACAGGCCGCTGCAGCCAAACCTTTGTGATGGCTGGCAAAGCCGATGCGATCGTCAAACGAGACGATGGAATGTACCTGCTCGAGCACAAGACCGCTGCATCGATCGATGGTAATTACCTGGACAAACTGTGGACCGATACGCAGATCGCTTTGTACTCGTACTATCTGCGTGAACTTGGGTATCCCATCGTCGGCATCATATACAACGTGCTCTTAAAGAGCCGTCTAAAGCAAAGCCCTAATGAAACGCAGGATGAGTACGAGGCACGCCACGCGGAACTAGCCGCCAAGAACAAGAGCGGTAAGTCAACGGCCAAACGCCAGATGCCTGAAACCAACGAAGAGTTTCAAGGGCGACTGGCATCCTGGTACTCAAAACCTGAGGCCTTCCACCGAGAGCTTATTTATCTCCCCGAGGAGCGACTAAGCATGCTCCAGGATGAAGTATGGGAGATCACCCAACAGTATCTCGATGCACGACGCCGTGGCAAATGGTTGCTGAATACATCGAGTTGCTTCTCGTACCAGCGTCCCTGTGAGTACCTGTCTTACTGCCAATCCGGCTTCAATCCCAACGTTGCGGAGAACCTCTATGAGATCACTCTCCCGCATGAAGAGCTCACCTCGATCGATTCTGATTCACCCGTTTTCTGAAAGGACTGATTTTCGATGACCATCGTTTTACCGACCGAACCTTCCAAGCCTGTGACCGAGCTTGGTAAGCAAACCATTTTGCTCTATGGCGCTCCCAAGCTTGGGAAGAGCTCTTTTGCAAGTAAGGCACCAGGTGCACTCTTTTTTGAGTGCGAACCAGGACTAAATCACCTGGAGGTTTTCAAAGTGCCGACCTACTCCTGGGAAGCATTTCTCGAAGCTTGCAAGCTCATAGCCAAAGGCGACCACAACTTCAAAACGATCGTGATCGATACGGTCGACAACGCATTCAAGATGTGCTCCGACTATGTCTGTGCCAAGCATGGTATCGAGTACGAAGGGGACATGGGCCACGGCAAAGGCTGGGCTCTGGTCAAGAACGAATGGCATCGGGTGCTTACTCGATTGGCCAGCTTGCCATACGGTCTGATCCTCATTTCGCATGCGATCGACAAGACGATCGAAACGCGGACCGGGGAGTACACCAAGACCACTCCGAGCCTTCCGGATCGCGCTCGCAATGTCGTGCTGGGACTCGTGGACATCATTTTGTTCGGTGATTCGGTCGCAAAAAAGGATACAGCGGGCAACGTCACGATTGAACGCGTTGTGCGTACCAAGCCGCATCCAACCTACGAGGCTGGTGATCGCACTGGCCGTCTGCCTGAATTGCTCCCTCTTGATTACGAGCAGTTCGTCAAAGCCTTCAATTCTCCCGCTCGCAGCTCGGAATCCGGCACCAGCAGCGCAGCGAAGAGTTCCACGCCGGCAAGCACTGTACAAGGAAAGGCTAAATAGTCATGAGTGATTACCAATCATTCGAACCTACCAATTCGCAGGTCGATCTGACATCTTTCGATGATGAGTTCGAAAGCGCAGAGGCACCAAGTTACGAAGAAGTGCCAGATGGCAAGTATCAGGTGAAGATTCAGACGGCCACGCTTGAATCGAGTCAGAAAGGGGATCCGATGATCAAATTCGATCTGGAGATCATCTCAGGTTCGCAGGCAGGTCGGCATATCTTCAAAAACTCGGTTATCACCCAAGCGTCTCTCCCGTACGTCAAGGCGGATCTCAAGACGCTAGGGTTAGAGCTTGCCAAGTTCAGCGAACTCTCAGGTCGGCTCGAGGAGCTGCTTGACATGACTCTGGAGATCACCAAACGCACTCGCGGTGACTACACGAACGTGTATTTCAACCGTCGCTTGAATATCGCTAGTGCTTCGAGTGGTGGTTTCGCGGAGGAGAACGTTCCGTTTTAGAGCGTTGATTGGTTGACCGGCATTGGTCGTTCTTAGTCAGCGGCCTAGAGCCGAGGCAGGATGGCGTGACTTGAAAACAGTCCCTCGCGATGTGGTTCTTTTGCCGGGTTCCCATCGCGTTTCCAAGTCCAGACTCCCCGAGCCTGCCTCGGTTTTTCATTCTCATGACGCATAGAGATTCGAAGGGAAAACATGGATTTCCGGATAGTCATCGATTCGAGGGAGAAAGAACCTTATACCTTTGCCTGTGAGGTTCAAAAAGCAAAGCTTGAAGCTGGCGACTACTCGGTTCAGGGCTTTGAGCAGCATGTGGCTGTCGAGCGCAAAAGCCTCCCGGACTTCGTTGGTACTGTTATTCACGATTATGATCGCTTCGCTCGAGAACTCACAAAGCTCTCAGCCATGGATGCAGCGTGCATCGTCGTCGAAGCGGATCTGAATGCTGTGCTTTGCAATAAGCACACCGATGCGCTCAGGGCTGTCTCCCCCCAATCGCTTCTCGGGGCGGCAATCTACATCGGCATTAAATACAAGGTGCCCGTGTTCTGGTGCGGATCCAGACCAGCTGCCGTACGTTTTACCGACGCCTTTCTTCGGTCGTACATTCGCGAGATCTCTAGCAGAGGGGATCTTTGCCATGAGTAAGCAACAAATATCGGGTACGGTCGATAGAGTTTACTTTACCAGCGCCAAGTTCTGCGCCGGGGCACTGGTCGGCCAAGATGGCGTCTTGGTTCGCTTCCGTGGGCCATTTTGCGTCAGCGAAGGTGAATCGATCACACTCACAGGGCAGTGGAAAAGCGATCCGAAGTACGGTGACCAGTTCGACGCTAAAAGCGTGAGTTACGATTTGCCTGAAACCCCTGAAGGTTTAGTGCAATATCTAGCCAAGCATCCAGCGTTCGTTGGAATTGGGGAAGCCACAGCCCGCAAGATTGTCCAGTATGTCAGCAGCGCCGAGCACCTCGATCGGGTGATTCGCCAGGATGTTCAAGAACTCAATCGTGCACTGCGGATCCCTAAGCATACGTTGCATTCATTACGGGAAGCGTGGATCGCCAACAGTGCACAAAATGAGGTTCGGTCCTACTTAGCAAGCTTTGGGCTCTCTCATCTTCAAATGGAAGCCTTGATCGAGGAATTTGGCTCCTCGGTCGTTGGTGTGCTTAGAGCCAATCCGTATCTGATCATTCAGTACGTCAAAGGTTATGGTTTTAAGCGGGTGGACAAGATTGCAAGATCCATGGGCGTTCCGAAGGAGCATCCCGGAAGACTCGAAGCCGCTTTGTGCTTCCTGGTTTTTGATGAGGCTAACTCTGGCCACACATGGATATCTCGCGATGAACTGGTTCGCAAAGCCAATGACTTGCTCTTGCTGGATTCGCTTGATGGTCAGTCCACAATCGAGAGTGCCCTTGAGCGAACCGTCGCGCAAGGGAGACTTATTATCCACGAGGGTGCTGTGGCTCTCGCCTATTATGCGGAAGCGGAATGGTTCATTCACCAGTGTTTTCAGCAATTCGGCCATGTCGCTCGTCCGCTGGGGATCAGACCATCGCACGGCGAGGATCTCAAACGTGCACAGCTAGCTGCCTATGAGGCTGCGTTACTGCATTCGATCATCGTCATTTCTGGGGGTGCTGGTACCGGCAAAACCCACACACTAGCTCGCTTGGCTAAGACTTTCGAAGTAGCCGGCCTAAAAGTCGCGCTTTGTTCTCCCACCGGCAAGGCCTCCAAGCGGATCGAGGAATCGTTGCGATCCCAAGGGCTAACGCTCGAGGCCAAGACGATTCATCGATTACTTGAATACAACGGTCATCAGTTTCAAAGACAGAGCCTCTCGATACCTAGCAACCCAGAAGCTGGCAATGCTGCAAGCGATGCCTTCGATGTAGTCATTGTCGATGAAGTATCGATGGTTGATGTCCCCTTGATGGCTGAATTGCTTCGACGTATCGACTTCGACACAACGAGGCTCATTCTGGTCGGTGACCACAATCAATTGCCCCCCGTCGGCGCTGGCAATGTCCTTCGAGACTGTATCAAGCACAGGCTTGTTCCGACCTTCATTCTAGATGAGGTAATGCGGCAAGCTGGTGTTCTTAAAACCAACAGCATGGCGATTCTATCCCAGCGCGTAATGCCATCAGTTGTGGGGGATCCAGGCTGGAGCGTGATCGATTCGCTCAGTGAGCCTATGCCGATTCAAGTTTATTTGCGTGACTTAGTGCTCCACCGAATTCCGGAGCAGCTTCGTTTGGATCCTGTCAATGACGTTCAGATCATTACACCAACGCACCTTGGATTACTCGGTACCAAAGCGATCAATCAAATGATGCAGTTTTTACTGCGAGGTTCCGTTGAACGGAAATTTGCAGTAGGAGACAAGGTCATTCAGACGAGCAACGATTACTGCTTAGGGATTATGAATGGCACCATCGGTATTGTTTCGGAAATTGATACTGAGGGAGGAACTAAATACATCGTTGATTTTGATGGGCATGGTCGCAAGCTAGTCCAAGATGATCAGATTCTCAATGTCCAGCTTGCCTACGCACTGACTGCCCACAAAGCCCAAGGGAGCGAGTTCCCTTGCGTGGTCGTTCTTTGTCACAAATCTCATTACTTCGCCGATCGGAATTGGTTGTACACCGCGGTCACTCGCGCATCGAAGTATTGCATCTTGGTCGGTGATCGTTGGGGACTGTCGAACGCTGTGAAGAAGAACAGTGTTAGCCAGCGCCGAACTTTTCTTGATCGCTGGGCCAAAGCGCCTGTCGATGCCATGGAGGTGTCAATTTGAGTGAAGCTATTGAACGAAATTGTCCAGCGAGCATCCGTGATTGCCATCAGTGGGTTGCTTGGAAGTATGTCGAGCGCGGTGGCAAGCCGACCAAAGCCCCCATTAATCCACACAATGGGTTGCTTGCCTCTTCGACTGACCAGTCCACCTGGGGAACATTTTCACAGGCGATGCAAGCCTGCGAGCGTAATAAGTCTCTTGCCGGCGTTGGCTTTGTATTCTCCCTTGATGATCCATACTGCGGTGTGGACCTAGATGATTCCATCAACGAGTCCACCGGAGAGTTGAAACCCTGGGCACAGCAGATCGTCGATCGACTCGACAGTTACACCGAGATCAGTCCCTCTGGCTTGGGTTTGAAAGTATTCATCAAAGCCAGTAAGCCTGGCTCCCGCTGCCGCAAGGCCTATCACGATGGTGAAGTCGAGATCTATGATCGCGATCGGTTTTTCACAGTCACCGGAAATCGCATCGCTAATGCTCCCAGCGAAGTGAATGTTCGGCAAGAATCGCTAGGCGCTGTTTATGCCCGGGTGTTCGGCAACGATGAGCCTGGCACTAGTGCAACCCCCTCGGCCAGTCGAGATCCCCAGCCAAGCGATAGTGGTTCGGTTTGTCTAAGCGACGACCAGATCATCAATCTGGCATTCCGACGTCGCTCATCGGGCGCGAAGTTTCAATCGCTTTGGAATGGCGACTGGAACCTGCATTTCAATTCAGCCAGTGAGGCGGACTCTTCGGTGGTCTTTACCCTCGCCTACTTCACCAAAGATGCTGCTCAGATCGACCGTATCTTCAGACGTTCACAGTTGATGCGTGATAAATGGGATCAAAAACACGGCAATGAAACCTACGGACAGCGGACGATCACCAACGCGTTAAAGAAGGTCACCAAACAGTACGATCCGACGAAAAAGCGGTCTGTTGCTCCCAAGCAGCCAAGCCAGATTCCTAAG
>Ga0114977_10000334_pt1 | contig 32398 bp, 37 predicted proteins | sample S_130805_MF_Meta_FD_87026 | JGI IMG/M metagenome (GOLD analysis project Ga0114977, IMG submission 87026) | Freshwater microbial communities from Lake Simoncouche, Canada to study carbon cycling - S_130805_MF_MetaG | ecosystem: Environmental > Aquatic > Freshwater > Lake | place: Lake...
ACGGCAAACATCGTAACCAAAATTGCTGTCTACTCCATAAGTTGGGGTGATGGCAGTATATACAATAGGTCTTGCGACTAAAAACTGTCGTGAACCTTTTCATTGGATAGGTTTTTTGAACGCCCCGGCACCATTTTGCAAACGCATTGGTGCCGTTTTCTTTTTAAAATGGGGGTGTGCAATGGAAAATGAACGCGACATAATCAAGGAATTAGAAACCGCGAAAAACCTAGCCTTTCAGGCCTTGGAAATAGTTTACGAAATTAAATATATTGAAGGCTATATTCCCACAAACAAGGAATATCAAATGTTCGTTTCACTAACATCTTCTTTAAAAATCAATTATGAATGTGTAAGCTACATAACATCCTGCATGCAGCGCAGAATGCACGGCCAGCATGAATATGATTATATAAAACAGTTGTTTAAAGACCTAAACAGAAATGGGTGAAGGTATATACTTGCTAGGGGCTATTTTAGCACTACCACAAAAATTGCTACTATGAAAATTGAAATATTAAGCCGGAATGAGATTTTTACAACCCTAAGGTGAGAGGCTCACTTTTTTGGAAACCCTAAGTTTCCATAGAAATATTGCAGCAATGCTTAAGCTACATCTTTGTAATTGATGTTAATATACAAACACTTATAAACAAATATCAGCAAAATTACAGCCCCACCTTATCACTTTTATCAACCAATTACATTACATTCGAGTTGGCTATGTAACGATTATGCATTACACTTCTTGTTAATTAAATAATTAATATATTAAAGGGTGTTTATGCCAAATTTATATGATATTTTTATTAAACCCTTGGGAAATGCAATTTTTTATCCTACACCATCAGATGAAGAATTTAATCGAAGTCGTGATAATTTCTTAAATAATTATCGAAACAAACCAAAGATTTTGGAAGTTGATGAAAATTATTTGGGAGTATATCAGGGTCTTGATGAAGTTAATGGATATGTCGTTAAGCCAAACGAGAATAGAAAAATATTAAAAGATTATCAAAATCGAGTTTATAATTTTCATCCTGAAGACGGGAGTCAAATTTATTATACTCACGCAACAATAGACAAAGTAGCTAAAAAACCTGATATTTATAACAATGATGGGAGTATTGTAGGTAGCGATAAATGGAAGAACAATAGAAAAAATTCTTCTAGAAATGGACAACCAAATGCTCGACCAACAACTCAATCTGCACCATTGCAACAACAATCACCAGCCGCAGCATCTGCAGCAAATGGACGAAACAGGAGAGTTAGTATTAATTTAACAGGCCATGGCAGCTATAATGGAGGACCAGTACCTTCTTCAAGCGTTACTTCTAGACGCACAAGAGCTGACTCAGGACAAGGATTTGGTATTGCAGGTGGTGGTGTTCGTCGTGGTAGTGTTGTTGGTGGTGGTCTTTTATAAACGCACTTAATTCATTGCGAGAATTACACCCATAAATATCTTCAATGTAAATTTTAACTAAATTTTACTGCTAGCGAATCATCACCAAGATGCTCCGCTAGCAATGCAACCCTAACAAACTAAGCAATATAGTGATCCTGTTTGTTCGAGGGCTATTTTCTCATAATATTTCATGCATTTAATTTAGTTTGATTGTGTAACTATTATGCGTTATAATGACTAATGTATTAAATGTTTAATGTATTAGAATGTTGTTTTAATGCCTAAATTACCTAAAGATATATTAGATACGACTTATTCACCCCTTCATAGCTTACAAGACCCAATAAAAACATCCTACGAAAGCAATCTAGTACAAGCAGTAAATCCTAATGCACCCTTAGCTACAGATGTAGATGTAATTGGCGTAGTTCCACAAAATAAAATTCGACAAATAGATGGCCAGCCTTATATTCTTTATAATAATGTAAAGACCCCTTATGCAGAGGTTATGGGGCCAGTAGAAGCTGAACGTCCAAACATATATAGTCCTATCCCTGAAAATAACACCTCCTTAACTGCAAATTTAATTAGCGTTGGCAAGATAACAACTGAATCCGCACCACCGCAAATAATAGATACACAACCGCAAAAAATAGATAGACCAGAAAGTGTATCTACCAAAGGGGCTGTTTCAGAGATGGAAAAGACGTGGTTAGACGCTGCAAACCCGAGTGATGAAAATGGAATAATAACGAAGACGTTAGAATCTGCGCCCCTAGAAATAATTCAAACTTTACCGCCAATTAACGTAGATGGATTTCCAATTCAAGATTCCGCAATCCATGCGGAGAATGTCAATCCTGCAACGAACGCAAGTTCACGAATTGCGCAACGTGTGGGAAGATTTTTTGGTGGCAATCAGGCAATAGACGAAATAGTATCACCTCTAGAAATAGCTCCATCTGAAACGGGGGAACAAGCGCCAAGCGAAACAAGACTATCACCAAGATATTCAGAAGAGCTAAAGGTAGATAATGGGAAATTTCCTGAGCAGCAGGCACCTATAATTTACACCACCGCTCTTCCCGCCTCAAAAAATGAGACTGAAAAGAAATTAGAAACAACACCTCTTCCTTCTGCACAGAGTGACCCTATAATGCCCGCCCCTCCAGAACAAATGAATGAAAAGAGATTTGAAACAATACCTCTTCCTTCTGCACAGAGTGACCCTATAATGTCTGCCCCTCCAGAACAAATGAATGAAAAGAGATTTGAAACAATACCTCTTCCTTCTGAACAGACTGCAACCTATTCCACTTCATACACAACAACAATTGAAGATAATATTGTTGTTCCTGCTACAAACAATAGTTCACCAATTACGAATGCTTTTAGAAGATTTTTTGGTGGTAATAATCAAATACCAGTAGCTACATCTGTAACGGATGACATAAAACCAAGAGAAACAATATCTCCTTCTGCACCAAGTGCACCCACGGGAACATCACTATATTCATCACAAATAAAAAGAGACAGTGGAGTAAATAGTTTACAAAGTCCAGCGCAACATTCACCAGCAAGGTCACCTTCTACACGTACAACTCTTAGCGATATTACGGGTAGGATGGCAGATATTCTCCAAGTTTCTAGAGGATCAAACAACAGAAGAAATACAGAATCTACAGCTCCTGAATCCTCTCTAATCGGTGAAATAAATGTACCTCTTACAATATCACCACTAAAAAGCTCCTCTAATGCAGTAAATGCTGTGACTAAACCAGATAAAAACAAAGAAAGGAGTAATTCTATAGTGCCGCAAAATAGTATGAGTCTAGCACAACCCCCTGATAATAGTCCAGTTTCTGGCAACGGTGCGGTTTCTGGTAGAGGTACGGTTCCTGGGCAAGGTCTGACAAGGGTTAAAAGTGCACGTAATATGATTTAAAAAACAGGTATCATTCTTTGGATAAAATCTTTATGATAACGAGTTTCTAACTTTTAGATTGATCAGTATTGTTTAAATTTGGGCGTATAACATACCTTAGAATTTCTTCAGCAGCATTTATTGCACTGACATAGTTCTTAGAATCGTCTAACCATGTTGCGTATATTTTTTGATCATTTTCCGCAAGGTTAGTAATTTCACTGATTGCTAAGGAAATATCTCCAGAATCAACCGCCATCATTGCACGCGCAATTATATCTTCACTTTTTGATGAGTTTTCAGAAGCACTAATTTTTGTTACATGAACAATATTAGCAAGCCTAACAAGAACCTTATCTAGCACGTTCTTGTCAGTTTTTTCCTGCAAATGCAGTTTTGAAATTTTTGCTGCGTTTATGTAAAATTCTTTTCTAAGCCTGGAAATAGTAGCAATACCATCTTTTGAAGACTTCTCAAGAATAGCTGCCCTATTTTCAATATAATCGTCGTGACCTGCAATAAGCCTTAAACTATCAAGAGATTTAATGTAATCCCTTGATTTTAAAACTTCATCACGCAAATTTACTGCTGCAATTATCAACTCACTTCTTTGAGGCGCATCGCTAACTAAGTAAAGTTTATCGTTTAGATAGAGCCTTTTTTTTCGAGTGAAGAAGCTTTATCAGAACCAGATTTTTCACTATTATCTGTTTGAGGTTTAACAGGAGCAGCGCCAGTTTTATCTTCAGGCTTTGCTTTCTCATCAACTTTTGGAGGTTGAATTGGCTGATTAAGTGCTGGAGCCATCACATCTGCACCAGCTTCTGGTTTAACAGGAGCCATTTGCATCAATTCTTCAGGCTTAACTTCTGGCTTCATAGCATTCTCAGGCTGCGCTTGAGTCTGTGGCTGCCCCTGTAAAATTGGGCTAAGCGCTGAAGAAGCATCAGCAAGTCTCTTTTCAAGCGCTTTAAGTCTTGCGTCCAAAGCAGAAACATTACTTTCCAAAGAGGTGATCTTTTCATTAACTGGTGAACTTCCCTCCTCAGATTTAATCATTCCACTTTTCACGCCGTAGAAAACGCCACCAATTGCTATCCATGTAAGGATAAGGAGAAAAACTACAAACCCATTCCCACCTTGTGAGCTATGATTTTTTGATTGTGAAATAGGCTGAGGTGATTTAATTGTAGACATAACTTAACTCCTTGAAAGTGATTTAATAATAGTAAACCATCCTTTTAATTATTCAAAACGGAATCTTTCGATAAGGCCTATTATCTCGTCGATATTTGCATTTTTTGTAAAAACAGTTGCCTCAAAGCCATAACTTTTGATTGATTTAGCAATATTGTTACTCAAACAAAAGGCTACAACTTTATTTATATATTTTTTTAACCCTTCTATTTCAAGAATATTGCAAAATATTTCGGCGGTTTTTGTTGAAAAGAACATCACGCCTTTGAAATCGCCATTTTTTAGCCTTACGATAAATTCTTCCGAGAATTTCTGTGAAACGATTGTTTTATAAACGATAATTCTGGTCACTGAATTACCGCAATTGTTTACATCTAATTCTTTTGTGATTGACTCACCAGATGCATAGCAAAAATTCTTGCCCTGGCACTTTGATTTTATACACGCACAAAGTTCATTTATATTTTTGCCTGCATATTCAACATTTTTAAAACCATAATCTTTTGCAAGTACTGTGGTTGCTCTGCCAAGGGCAATAATTTTTACATTTTGGTCTATATCGGCAACTATACGCAGCGCGTTTTTGCTGGTTATAATTACACCATCATATTTAGACCGATCACTTCTTAATTTAGAAATTCCATCAGATATATTTTCGGCTCTAAAAGCTGGCTCAATAAAAAAATCAAACCCATGCGCGGCAAGCAATTTTGCGGTCTTTTCTGAATCCTCACGCGGCCGGGTTATTATAATGCAAGGCTTATCATGCAAAGAAGTTTTCTCCAGCAAAATCTTTTAATAAATTTGCACAATCCGCACCCATTTTCTCTGCCTTATCAATGTTTCCAGAGCATGAGGTGTGGTGAATAACTTTGCCATCTGGCTTGGCTATCAGGCATTTAAAATGTATTTGCCCATCTATAATTTCAGCGTGTGCTGCAATCGGCGTGGTGCAGGATCCCTCAAAAACACGCATGAAACTGCGTTCCATATTTGTGCGCTGCTGGGTTTGCACATGATTCAGCGGCTTAAGAATATCGCGCATAACTTTGTTATTCTTTAGTATTTCAATACCAATCGCCCCTTGCGAAACTGCCGGCAACATCTGGGAAGTTGGTATTGGGTGCATCGTTGCCGCATTAAATAAACCAATACGAATCAGGCCGGCAAAGGCTAGAAACGTGGCATCTGCAGCGCCTTCCTCAAGCCTCTTAATACGAGTGTTGATATTACCACGAAATGGTATGGTTTTTAGGTCTGGGCGCAGTCTCAAAAGCTGCGCGGCGCGGCGTGCAGAGGATGTTCCAATTATTGCCCCATGTGGCAAATCGGATATAGATTTATATTTTAAAGATATAAAAACATCACGCGCATCTTCCCGCTCTAAAACACAAGGAATATCAAATTCATCTGGCATTTTTGCAGGCATATCCTTCAAAGAGTGAACAGCAATATCCACCTCGCCTGTCAGAAGATGCTCCTCTATTTCCTTAATAAACAATCCCTTACCGCCAATAGCAGCCAAATTACGATCAAGGATTTTGTCGCCTGTGGTGATAATTATTACAATCTCCACCTCAAGATCAGCATACTCAGCGCGAAGCATATTGCGCACCATATCAGCCTGCTTAAGTGCCAAAGCACTGCCCCTAGTGCCAATTTTTATTTTCTGCGGAATTTTCATATAATTTTATTTTGAAAAATAAATCCCATAATGACACGGAAACTTATACCTTAAACAAAAATATAAACAAGCATTTACAACCTGACAGAACATAATTCCAATATTGCCACATGGTGCAGCGCACCACGTTAAGTTGTTGTAATACAAGGATAAATATGCGATACTGTAATTATAGTTGAACTACAAAGAAACATTAAAAAGGAGAACTAAAATGGTGAACTTCAAAACTTTTAATATAAAGGAATTAGGCAATTTAGTGACTTTAGGTATCGTGTTAATTTTGGTTATATCAATATTCATGACCTTCGTTAACCCTCTTCTAGTTACTGTATTACCTACAATTTTTACACATGCACTTAGTATAACAGACGTATTGTTACTGTTAATCCTAATTAGGTTACATGTAAAATAAGTTGGTTAATTGGGGTGCAGCAATGTGGCTTTATGTAAAGAAACATTATGCACCCTTAAATAATCAATACCAAGAGCGGCAAGTTTAATAGACACATCAACAGTTGCGGTATCATTTTCTGACACTTGGCTTATATCGATAAGAAGAGGTTTTGGAGGATGATACCCAGCTAAAAATGATTTCCTTGAATGACCAACCAGAATTTCCACACCAAGCGACTCTAATTCCATAATATTATTTATAATCTGCCATGATTGTGCTGCGGTTTTACCAAAACCTATGCCTGGGTCTATTATTACCCGCTCTCGTGAAATACCATTTTCCTCAAGCAATTCAAGACGCGCTGCAAGCCATTCTTTTACTTCCAAAACAGCATCTTTATTATCAGCTATAGTGATATTTCTATCAGCAGGAACACCCAAATTATGCATGATAACAACCCTACCCTGCCAATTCTTTAAAACATCAAGCATTTGCTTGTTACCTGCCCCGCTCACATCATTCACCCAATCAATTCCACAAGAAATTGCTTGTCTTGCAGTTTGCGCGTGGCGTGTATCTATGCTGGTTAGCACGCCTGCTGATTTTGCCAATTCACATATTTGGCCAAGCACTTCTTGCAGCCGCTGCCATTCTTCTTCATAACCTAGCTGAATAGCGTTTGGACGGGTTGATTCGGCACCAATATCAATAACATCTGTGCCATCTTCAATAAGCCTTTGCGCCGCATTCAAAATGGCTGCATTATTACCACACAAGCCGCCATCGGAAAATGAATCGGGAGTGATATTTAGAATTCCAACAATTTTGGGGATCTTGTTCATTTAGTCTAAGTGCCTGCATGCGAATTGTTGAGCAGTGTCATTCCAGAATTTAGAAAACATTGGATTTGCAACGCAAATCCTAGGTTTTATTAATATCTGGAATCCAGCTTCTTATAAACTTAATTTTTAGAAAAAAACTGGATTCCAGATAGCTTGCTTTTCTTACCAATTTTTTTGATAAAAATTGGAAAAAACCAGCTTCTGGAATGACGAATACTTAATTCGCTTACAACCTCTATAGCTCTTCTCTATCAAAATTTAGCGTATGCGTTGTTTTTATAGTAGAATGTGCGCTAGAGAAAGCAATTTTTGAAATTTCATTAGCAGTTTTGCCTTTATAATTGCCCTCCGCAGGACACTGCCAATGGGGCGCAACATCAGCAAATGGCAATAATGCAAAAGCACGCGCGCACAAGGATGTGTGCGGTATATTTAGATTTGCTTCATCCACATGGAAATCATTATAGGCTAATATATCAATATCAATTTCGCGTGGTGCCCACACACCGCGATCCTTGCGGCCAATTGCTTTTTCAATAAGTTTTATCTGTTTGAGCAGTTCTTGAGGTGTTAGTTTGCTCTGTCCGCCAATTGCAATATTGAAAAACGGGATATTCCAATCCTCAGGCGCACCATCTTTTAGAAGAGCCGGTGATTCATATACATACGAAACATTAGTAATTTTTAGCACCGATTCACTTAAAGAATTGATGGTTAATTGCAGATATTCCAGCCTGTTACCAACATTTGAACCAAGGCCAAGCACAAGCATAATTATTCCCAGATATCAGTATATTCAAATGAAGTTGAGCCAAGAAGTCCATCAATCGGCGGATTGCATTTCTCAATCCTGATCCAGATTTTTATTTCCCGGTTAATATCCGCCCTGATTTTTTTATATAAGCCATTGCACATATATTCGAGCAGCTTAAATTCTCCACTCTCGCAGTATCCTTTTACCGCGTCAGATATTTTATGATAGCATACAGTATCGTCTATATCATCAGTTTCGCAAGCCTTGGGCTGCTTCTTGAAAAAGAACTTAAAACTGACATTAATTTCCTGCTTAACATCACGCTCCTGTGCAGTTACGCCCAAATTTACCATTAATCGCAGATCATTTAACGATATGCTTGAGGAAAAACCTGCATGTAATGCAGTTATGCTATTTACGGCGTGCGTCATAAGGTGTATTTTCCATAAATTATAATTGCCAGTGCTAGCATTTTGCGCAGCTTATACAGGAAAAAGAGATGCAAGAAAACAACTATTTTATTTATGTCAATGGTTCGTTACATCCAAGAGAAGAGGCAAGCCTACAAATCAATGACCGCGGCCTTAAATTTGGTGATGGTGTTTACGAGACAATTCGGGTTGAAAATGGACGTCCATTTTCATGGGAAAAGCATATGCAGCGTCTTGCAACCAGCCTTAATTTAATTAAAATTAATTATGATACAGCAAGCTTACATGAAATATCGATGAATTTGCTAAAGAAAAATAACATTACAAAAGGCTCGTTGCGCATTATGATAACCCGTGGAATCGGCGGAGTTGGCTATCTACCGGGTAAGAATAATGTTTGTGGGGTTGTGGTTGAGGCAATTCATATGCCAAAAGTACCCGATCAACCAGTTGATTTATGGATATCCCACTGGCGCAAAATCCCTGCAGAATGTTTGCCAGCGGCCGCAAAAACCATGCAAGGCCTAAGCTCCACCTTAGCGCGTATGGAAGCCGAAGAAAATGGATGTTTTGAGGCCGTTCTACTATCCACTGATGGAAATGTTTGCGAGTGCAGCTCCAGCAATATTTTCTGGGTAAAAAATGGTCAGCTTTTCACACCTTCGCTACAAGCTGGAATACTTGCCGGAACAACGCGGGATAACATAATCGAGTTTTGGCCTAATGGAGTTAAGGAAGGGATATTCGGCATTGATGAGCTTGAAGCCGCAGATGAAGTTTTTGTCACGAATGTTATATGGTCTGCACTACCGGTTCGTAAATTAATGCCTGCTGGCATTGAATTTAAGAGTCATGAATTTTGTAAGAAAGTTAATGAAATGCTTGCGGAAGATATTAAAAAAGATACCCTAGCAGCATAGACTAACCAACTGTTATTGAATATGAAATTATTAGAAACACTAGACTGGATCAACCCGCTGGATGTGGCCGCACAAATTCCTGAGAATGAGGAAGATTGGGTCTTGTTGTATTCGGGAATGCAAACAAAGCATACTGGAAATTATTCGTTCCTTGCTCTTAAAAAACAGAAGGAAATCACTGGTGGTTTTAAAGAGCTTGCTGGCAGACTAAGCGCTGATAAAGGAACTTTTGAGAATTGCTGGTTCGGGTATTTAGGCTACGGGCTAAAAAATGAACTGGAAAAATTAAGTGAAGACTCCGCTTCATTTATTAAAACTCCTGATTTATGGTTTGCCAAATTTGGGGTTATATTTGTTTTTGACCATAAAAAACAGCAGGTTGATTTATGGGTAGATAGTTCGTCATCACCTGAATTTACAAGGCAAATTATAGCGGGATCCCGCAATAAATCACCTCATAATTTACCTCTAGTGCATGAGGATATGGAAATCACAATTTCTTCCAACATGACCAGTGCTAAATATCTGGAAAAAGTTGATTATATTAAGGAAGCTATCAAGCGTGGGGACTTATACCAGGCAAACCTAACTAGAAAATTTTATGGCAAGATTTCTGGCAATATGCGGCACTTTGATATTTTTAAAAAACTTTGCGAAATAAGTCCAGCGCCATATAGCGCATTTATAAAATCAGGCGGGCTGCATATAATTTCCTCTAGCCCTGAGCAATTTTTGCATGTTGATAAAAACGGCAACGCAACCACGCGGCCAATAAAAGGCTCTGGCGCTAGGCACGCGGACACTGCGCTTGATAAAACCGCAATCTCAAACCTGCAAAACAGCGAAAAAGACCGAGCAGAGAACCTTATGATTGTTGACCTCTCCCGCAACGATCTCGCCCGCAACTGTGATGCAGGAACAATTAAAGTTGATGAATTATTTAGCATTGAAACTTATGCCACAGTACATCATATGGTATCATCCATCAGTGGAAAAAAGAGCAAGAATTCCAGCACATTGGAACTAATAAAAGGCTGCTTCCCACCTGGCTCAATGACAGGCACACCGAAAATAAAAGCAATGGAGATATGCTCTCGCCTTGAGGAATTAAAAAGGGGAATTTATAGCGGCGCTATCGGCTGGTTTGGTGGCGATGGTACTTGCGATTTTTCGGTTGTTATCCGCACAATTATTATGAAAGAAAATAAGTTTGAATTTCAGGTGGGCGGCGCGATTGTTAATGATTCAACAGCAACAGAAGAATTTGCAGAAACTATGTTGAAGGCCAGAGGAATCTGCGGGGCGCTGGGTATTAAAATTAGCAGACTTGAGCAATTATAAACTATTCAGAGCCAGTATCTGGTTGCGCTTCTACCTTGCTTATATCGAGGCCATTCGCATCCTTCATGTTTGCGCTATCGAATACTGCACCTATAACTTTTGTGTTGGCAAAATTGGTATTTGTTAGTATAGCGCCAGTAAAATCAGCTTTTGTAAGGTTAGCTGATTTCAAAGTGGCGCCTTTTAAATTTGCATTTAAGAATTTTGCATCATTCATTACAGCGCCATTTAAATCTACATCTTGCAAATTTGCGTTTGAAAATACGGTATTATTAAGGGTGGAGTTCTCCATGTTTGCACTTTGAAAATTTGATGATTCCAAATTTGCACCATCCAAATTTGCATTTGTTAGTATAACTCCTCCGAATATAGACTCACTGCCAGTAGTATCCCAAAGCTGCGAATCGGCAAGATTTGCGTTACTAAAATCTGCCTTGGAAAAACTTGCCCGCCACAAATTTGCTTCTGTTAGATTAGAAGATACAAATTTTGTACCATCAAGCTTTGCATTTTGTAAATCAGCCCGCTGCAAACTGGTATTTGAAAAATCAGCGCCAACAGCATCAACATTATCAAGCCTTGCCTTTTGCATATATGCCGCTTCAAGATTTGCTTGTTTCATATTTGCGCCGGTAAGGTTTGCAGACTCAAGAATTGATGAAATTAGTATCGCATTTTCAAAATTTACTCCCCTTAAATCGGAATACGCGAAATCTACACCCTCTAAATTAGCTCCACTCAAATTTGTACCAAATAAATGTGCATTCGTTATATCAGCATAGGAAAAATCCATGCCTTTAATATCAACAGCTTTAAGATTAGCACTTGATAAATTAGTGTAGGAGAATTTTGTACCAGTTATAACACTACCTTCCAGGTTCGACTTGCTCAAGTTTCCATAAGCTAGGTTACAATCTGTTAATGTAGCGCCCATAAAATTAACCATCTCTAGATTGGCATATTGGAAGTTTATATTTTCCAGTTTGCTGCCCTCAAAATTTGCACCTCTTAAATTTGCATAAGAAAAATTTGCATTTTTAATCGTAACACCCTGCAAATTTACTCCGGCAAGGTTAAGTTTAGCAAAATCATTTCCGAACTTTGCAACAAGGTCTATATCGTTTTGTTCCTCACGGTTTTTTGCAATATAATCCCTTATTGCCTGTGGATCAGCAGCAACCTGCTCTATTGGTTTAGTATTATTGCCACCAAAAAAAAGTAAGGCAACCACGGCAATACAAAAGAAAATCCCAGCAATTTTGAAACCAGCTTTCTTATTGTTTCTCCTACCGTTTCTATACTTCATTATGACATTTCCACAGATTCTATTTTGTCATTTGATAATAACTTTATGGTTATGAAATTGCAACACCAAGTTGCCAATAGGGTTAATATTTCCTATCTTCCGGTAAAAAGCCGCCATTTTCTGGCATCCTTACTTTGCATTTCTTATAAAGCCCTTTGCCATCATTACCGATCGTAATCAAACTATGAGCCAGATAGTTTTTATCATCCCTTTTAGAAAAATCATTGCGGTAGTGGCTGCCCCTACTCTCCTTGCGGTTTCGTGCACAAATAACTGTGGCTAAGGCTTGCAGCAACATATTTTGTAATTCCAAGGCCTCAAGTAATGAATTGTTCCATATCAGCCCTTTTTCCTTCACATCAAACTTGCTTTGATATAAATGACTGATTTTATCCTCACAAACGGCAAGTTGTTCCTCATCACGGAAAACACCCGCATATGTTGACATAATCTCTTTCATCTCTGATAAGACTTCAGCAGATTTTGCCTCACCGCTATTATTTAATATATTATTTAAACTTACCAATGCTGAATCTACAGATTCTTTATTTAAAGATGAACTTGACGACATCTCGCCTTGTAATTGTTTTTCTTTTATTCTTTGGGCAGCGGCCTTGCCAAACACTATTAAATCGAGCAGGGAATTGCACCCCAACCTGTTTGCACCATGCACTGAAACACAAGCTGCCTCGCCAATTGCCATAAGGCCAGGCACTATTTCTCTCTTCATATCAAGCACTTCTGCATGCACATTTGTAGGTATGCCGCCCATACTATAATGCACAGAAGGCGCAACGGGAATTGCATCAACGCACGCATCAACACCTGCGAATTTTTTTGCCAATTCTAGCACTTCAGGCAGTTTCTTTTTCAGAACCTCTTTATCCATGTGCGAAAGCTTAAGCAGAAGATGGTCGCCTTTTTCTCCAACTCCCCTGCCCTCTTTAATTTCCATTGCCATTGAGCGAGCAATTACATCGCGTGAGGCCAAATCAGCAAATCGTGGTGCGTATTTTTCCATAAAACGCTCTCCTTTGCTATTAAGCAAATAAGCCCCTTCGCCTCTTGCGGCCTCAGTTATAAGGAAACCACTGCTATATAATCCGGTTGGGTGGAACTGCACAAATTCCATGTCAGAAAGCGGTAACCCTGCCCGCAAAACCATGGCATTGCCATCGCCTGTGCATATTGACGATGAGGTGTTGGTTTTATAAATCTGACCGTAGCCACCACTAGCAATTATTGTATATGGCGCGTTAAAAATATTCACCACACCAGCATCCATATCAATCGCTGTAATACCCTTACAAGCGCCATTTTCCATGATTAGGTCAAGCGCAAAGTTATTCTCATAAAACCTCACATTGTGCTTTAGCGCCTGCTGATAAAGAGTACTTAAAATAGCATGGCCGGTACGGTCGGAAGCTGCGCAGGCTCTATGAACATGCTCGCCTTTGCCATAATCTGCTGATTGCCCGCCATAAATTCGCTGGTAAATTTTGCCATTATCATCACGTGAAAAAGGTACACCGATTTTTTCTAAATCACGGATTGCGGCGCCTGCATTCTTGCACATAAATTCAACAGCATCCTGGTCGGCAAGCCAGTCGGAACCTTTGATTGTATCGTACATATGCCAGCGCCAGTCGTCTTTGCCTACATTCCCAAGAGCTGCGTTTATTCCACCTTTAGCTGCAACTGTGTGGCTACAAAGCGGATGGACTTTGGTAACACACGCAACATTAAAACCTTGTAAGGATGCTTGAAGCGCAGCCATAATGCCGGCACCGCCCGCACCAATTACTACTATATCTGCTGAAATAACATTGGTTTTATATTTCATAACCTCAAGGCCATTTTACCTCGGGTGGAAGAGACATCAAAATTGCTTCAACGTTGCCACCAGTCATAAGGCCAAACTTAGTGCCACGATCATAAAGCAGGTTAAATTCAACATAACGGCCACGCCTAATAAGCTGGTGCTCGCGCTGCTCTGGGCTCCATTTAAGGGACATATGGCGACGTACAATTTCCGGATATATTTTTAAAAATGCTTTGCCCACATCTTTTGTGAAATCAAAATCATTTTCAAATTCGCCGGTATTTAAATAATCATAAAAAATTCCGCCAATTCCGCGCGGCTCTGCGCGGTGTTTCAGGAAAAAATATTCATCGCACCATTTTTTGAATTTCGGGTAATATTCAGGGTCATGCTTATCACAAGCTTTTTGAAATTCGGCATGGAAACTGGCTGTATCGGATGGATTCTCATACATAGGAGTCAAATCCGCCCCACCGCCAAACCAGCTTTTAGAGGTAACAATAAAGCGTGTATTCATATGCACAGCTGGCACCAGAGGCGAACACATATGCGCCACGAGGGATATTCCTGTTGCGAAAAATTCTGGGTGTTCAGCAGCGCCTGGAATTTCCTTGGCAAATTGCTCGCTAAACTTTCCATGCACAGTTGAAATATTCACCCCAACTTTCTCAAATACACGGCCCTTCATAACCGACATCTCACCGCCACCACCTTCTTCGCGTTGCCATATTTTACGCTCAAAACGTCCAGCCGGCTTTTCAACTTCCGTTATTTCATCTTCAATTTTTTCAAACTCAGCGCATATAAGATCACGTAAGCTACTGAACCATAAAGATGATTCTTTTTTTTTCGCCTCAATATCATTTTTTACCAAAATTTCTGGATTTTCATGTAAATTATTCATTATTTACCCATTATTAATGGTTTATGTGATAGAATGAAATGGATCAACCTTGAAAGTTTATGTTCTCAGAACCTACTTTCCAATTGATCTATCAATGCAACTTAATAAACTATTGCAATGAAAATTGGAACCGATAACTACAAAAAACTGCTAAATTCTGGCTTCACATTAGTAGAAGTATCTATTGTGATTGTCATAGTAGGTTTGCTTGTAACTAGCGTCTTTGCGGGAAACGCACTTATTAAAAGCGCCCAGTTACAGAATGTTATCAAAGAAATCCGTGAGAACGACACCGCAATAAAACAATTCAAGGAAAAATTTAAGTATTATCCTGGTGATTTACCAAATGCCACATCTTATTGGCCAAGCGCAACGAATGGTAATGGTAATTGGGCAATTCAAACACCGGCAACAGAAGCGCTTTATGTGTGGCAGGATTTAGTATTTGCCGGTTTAATTCAAGGTTCTTACAGTGGTACAATATCCTCTCCGACTTATGTGCAGAGTGTGAATGTACCTGGGTCAACATATCCTAATGGGGTGTTCTTTTTTCTTTATCATACTAATAATTTTCAAACCACTGGAAATACACTAACATTTTCAAAAATAAGTGCTGATGGTTCTGATGCATGGGATAAGTCAATCATAACATCTACTGATGCTTATTCAATAGACACAAAAATGGATGATGGCAATGCTGGAACAGGAAACTTATATGCAATAGATGGTGGAGATACAACATCTGGGTCATGCTCAGGGTCTTTTAGTGGAGCACCTGCTAATTTTAATCTTACTTCAAACGCTATTTCCTGCCGCCTTTTTTGGTGGTTGGATAAGAACAAGTAACATCATTCCCGTTACAGAAATTTTTTACTGGAATTTTATCAACCTTTGGTGTAATAATTGTCCTTGCAGGGATTTAAGGGAGACTTTCCAGCTATTTATATGTTTTTTTAAGCCGTGTCCCTACAAGGTACAGCAATATTGCACCTTGCAATCAATAGATTAATAACCGAAGGTATCGCTTATGCTTTATTTGATGCGCAAACAGGATGAATCCATAATAATCAATAACAACATTGAGCTCAAAGTTATTGAAATAAAAGGAAAATCTGTAAAATTAGGTTTCCAGTTCCCTCAAGGGGCTTCTGTTCTCCGTAAAGAACTATTCGATAAAATAATGGCTGAAAATCAGGCCGCTTCAGCACAAGTTGTAGATACCTCAATATTTGCTTCATCGCCTAAGTTACTCCTTGGTAAAGCCAAAAAGACCGAGGCTGATACTCATGCTCCAAAAAACTCTGAAAACGAAGAAAACGAAGAAAACTCATAAAAATCTTTAAATTGCTTATAGTTTGATTTTGTGTAATATTTTCTTAATATTTTTGTTATAAAATGTGGGTTGTATACTTAATTCTTAAATAACAACTTGATGTTTTTTGAAGAATAGTGTATAAAACGCGGCTAAATAATCATATTTATGTAACAAAATGTCAAGCACAGTGCGAGTAGAAAATATTAAAAAACATGAAGAAACCTACAATTCAATTTTAGGTTTCTATGATCTTGCTGAACAGCTTATTGATTCGGTTCAGCATCCTGATATTCAGGATAAAGTTTCTTATCTTGATTTTGTTGAGCCTATTGTTGAGCAACTTGAAGGCGCAACAGATATATTATCTGAAGAGTATAGGAACTTCGTTGCAACCGGTAAGAAACCTGGCTTTCTAACAAAAATAAAGATAGAGAAAGCGCTAAATAATATTGTTACAACTCTCACAAATTGCAAAAAGAATTTAGAGGATAAGGTTAAATCACTTTCAATGGCAATATTCTCTGAACTGCAACAGCTTATTACAGCAAGCGAAAAAAAACTAATAGAAGAAGTTGTGCCAGCTTTTGTGCAAATGGACATTCAAATGAAATTGAATTCGATTTCTATGGCTGGCGGCAAAAGGTAATTTGTTGCAAACCCTCTGCAATTCGTTAATATAGGTGCATAATTTTTTGCAAGGATTGCAAATTTATGCATATATCAATATTCCTTATTTTATTCAGCTTTGCATCACTTGCCTTTGCTTACACATCTGAGCATATGTTTGGCCTATTACCTTGTGTTTTATGTATATATCAACGCATCCCGTTTTTTGTTGTACTTGTACTTAGTTTATTATCATTGGCATTTAAAGGAAAAATCCGCCTCGCACTTGTAGCATTATGTGGGATTGCCATCCTAACGGGCGCTGGCATTGCGGCTTACCATGTTGGTGTTGAGCATGGAAAATTCCATGCGGAAGGTGGTTGCGAATCAAACGATGCTGTCCCAACCACCTTGGAGGAAATGCGTAACCAACTAATTGGTAAGGCAGCTGCACCATGCGATAAGCCACAATTTATATTCCTTGGTATTTCAATGGCTGGGTGGAACTTCTTTTTCTCTAGTTTCATAGGTGCTTACACCCTAATTTTAGCATGGCAAGCATGGAGGTATTTAAAAGATGAAGAATAATAAAAAATCTACTATCGGCCAGCCTGGTGCACTCACAGAAACACAACTGATTGAACAGGTTATACGCGTTAATCAGGCGGGTGAATATGGTGCAAAAAGAATTTATGCCGGGCAAATGGCCGTTCTTAAAAACTCTCCATCGTATAAAACCATAAAGCACATGGCCAAGCAGGAGGAGGAGCATCTGGAATATTTCTCTAGCGAAATTGTCAAGCGGCACGTTCGGCCAACCGCGCTTATGCCTCTTTGGCATGTTGCAGGTTTTGCTATGGGCGCAATTACAGCAATGCTGGGCGAAAAGGCAGCAATGGCCTGCACGGTTGCGGTTGAGGAAGTTATTGATGAGCATTACCGTGAGCAAATTGCTGTTCTGGGAGAAAATGAGGCAAAATTAAAAGAAAAAATTGAGAAATTCCGCAAGGAAGAAGAGGAACACAAAAACATCGGCCTTGAGAACAATGCAGAAGATACAATAGGTTATCCGATTCTGCGCGGCGCAGTAGGCGCTGCCACTAAGCTTGCAATTTTCTTGTCAAAAAGGGTTTAATTTCATTGAATCTTGACTTTTTGTAATAAAAAGCTTAAATTATTACTTAATATTTTAATATTAAGGTGATCGCACTATGTCTAAAGGACAAAACAAAAGACAACCAGGAGTAAGATCTGTTGTTATATCCACGCTAATATTGACTGCGGCAGGGAAAACATCAGCCCAGAATCAAGATCAACAAGAATCACACTTTAGTCGATTTATAGCTTCTCCTATCCCTGATTATGGCAGAGGATGCGCTGGAATTACAGCATATAGTAGAAATGATAATACAATTAATGAGAAAGCATTTGAAGAATTATTAAAAAAGTGTGAAGTTAATATAGTTCAGCGTGACGATTATCTTCATGATTACATGCATGGCTCTTTGCACAAGGAAGGTAAAATTGTTGAAATCAATCCGGATACTGCGCATTCGCATATAACAGGATACCCGAAAGGGCTGGCTTGTGCAGCAGATGTTTTAAACAAACATGGTGAGCCGATTATCTCTGGTAAGAATTTTGAAACATTTGCTGAACGCCTTTGTGAAGAATCAGCGAGTGAATTCCCAAAAGGTAAGTCACCAAATCGTGAGCTTTAAAAATTCGGCAAGAAGGTGGTTTGTAACCACAGGCCTAATTTTCATGTCTCCTCCCCCAAGACAAGTTATTATTTTGGAATAATAATCACATGAACGTTAAGGCGCGCTGAGAAACACGCCTTGCCAAGAGATGTTATCTCTCATATAAGCCGCCTCCCCTTCCCTGTTTAAAAGCTTTTGGAGGCACTTATTTCTGAATTCGAGGGATTATCTTGAGTTGAATTTTTACTTGGCTCTAATAATGGAGATGCTGTAGGTATAATTCCACTTTCAGTAAAAATTTACCGCTTATTATTAGGATTCTTTATTTTAATATCTCTAATTAACTTATCTAATTTTTTTGACTTGCTGATTGGCTAAAGTTTTTTTCATAGTATTTAATCGTCTTTTACTTGGTTGATAATCTTTCACAAAATTTATAGCTTCAACTGGATGAGTTAATGCAAGTTCTAATATTTGATCAACTATTTTGGCTTTTTTTTCTTGAGTAGACACTTTTGCTTTTTTGGCGTTTGGTTGTTCAATTACATCTTGTGCTTGAGTTATATGCCTTAAATTACTACTAAAATCTCTTATGCTTGAGTCTCCTTGAACTTGCGTTGATTGAGTTGGCGTAGACGGCGGAGACGTCCACTCAAATGGCCCTTCATTAGGTAACTCTGATTGTGTATTAATCTCGTATTTTGGTACTTCTTTCAATGAGCTTTCATCTGAGTCTGAATCAAAATTAAATATGTTATCGCCCTTATGATAAAATTTTTCCTGCATGAGCATCACTCCCTAAAATTTATATCTTAATTATTGTTATGTAATACAAACAATAGAATTTTTATTATTTAATATAATAATTTGTTAATAACTTCAATTATAAAAATGTTAGCTGAAAGAATTTTTAACAAACTAGACGTACCAATTAGTCGCTCCTCCAAAGGCACTCGTGAATGCCATCCCCTAGCAGACCGAGAGAAAACCAAAAGGATATTACCATAATCACCCTAACCCGCCTGGGTGTTTTATCTTTCAAACTTATCCTTATACATTTGGCTTTAATAGCTTGATATACATATAACTATCTCAGATTAATATAAATCTGATGAAAATATATAATTGACTAAAAATGTATAATAATTATGATGAAATGCGGCTTAATTAACATATTTACCTTTATTAAGTTGAAAATAAATATTCAAAGGACAATATTATGAAGGAAAATCCTAGTGTACCCCATATAGAGCGAATACATAATGAAATAAGACAAAAGATGCCAGGCACTGATCCTAATAATGTCGGAATTAAAGCCTGTTTTGGTTATTCACCAAGCTCTGGTAAAGTTTTAATAGATCTCATGCCAACTGATGTTAGCTCAATTCCTAGTGACATAGCTGCAGAGTTTGTTGCAAAAGCAACTAACAATTCAGAAGAATACTTTAATCGAGTTAATACATTTTTAAGAAATGATACAAATCGTGATAGTAAAATGCAAGAAGCTGAAAATTATTTAATTGCCTTAACACAACATAATTTTCAGGTTTTGCAAGGCATCAGAGACAGAGAGCGCCCTGAAACTCATCAAGCGGCTGAAACTGATAGAACAGCCGAAACTAGCAAACCTAATGGTATTAATTTAGAACGCAAAGAATCTACAAGCCCTTCCAGGCGCCCGTCATTCACTGAAAGGCTTAATACTGTTACTTCTAATAAAACTAATTCCGGACACACCTCGCCAACTTTAAATAATACTGATGTTAGCAGTAGAAGTAGCAGCAGCAGTAGAATTAAAGAGATAAGAACAAATCGGAACAACATCACAACAAGTAGTAGGGGGGAAGATTCGACAAAGAACAAAACTATCTTGAAGAAGGGGGGAAATGGGAAGGGTCGGTAATTCGATTACCCACCCACCATCTTTCCCATCTGGAAGATTGGCATATACATCGCAACTATAATGAACCCAACTGTCATGCCCATGCCCACAATCATGATAGGCTCGAGCGCCTCGGTCAGGTGGTCAACGGCCATGTCGAATTCTTCCTCGTAATATTGCGCGGTAGCCTCGAACATTTCGTCCATTTTTCCGGTTTCCTCGCCCACGGCAAGCATCTGGTAAAATGTTGGCGGGAAAATCTTACACGTTGAATATAGCACAGAGAGTTGGTTACCCGAAGACACCCCTTCCCTGACAATTTTAAAGGCATCAGTATACATTGTGTTGGTAATTGTGTTGGCGATAATATCGAGCGCCTCAATCACCGAAACACCTGCAGCAGCCAAATTACCTTGCACCATAGCTATTTTGGAAAGCGTTGATTTTTGTATAACTTCACCAATTATAGGAAGTTTTAAAACATATTTATCATAAATCCTTTTCACGGTCATATTCGTTCTTACGAGATATTTTCCGCCAACTATAATGAAGGTAATAGAAGCTGCCAGAACACCACCCTTCATAGGGTCGCGCAGGAAATTACTAATATCAACTATCAACTGCGTTGGCCCTGGCAGTGTATGCCCCATTGAAGAAAACATAGTCTGGAAAACCGGCACAACTTTTATCATCATGATTCCAATCACCGCCACCGCAACGCATAATAATATTATAGGATAGCTAAGAGCGCTCTTTAATTTTGAGCGGATTTTTTCCGAGCGCTCTAGCTGTATTACAATTTTGCGGATGAAAAGTGTTAATTTCCCGCTGGTCTCGCCTGCTTTGATAAGGTTTATAAATACGGTATCAAACACTCCCGGGTGCTCTGCAAATGCTTCAGAAAGTGTGCAGCCAGTTTCCACATCTTCTTTAATTGACCTCACCACCCAGCGGAAATTTTTATCTTCCTGCTGGCTTTCCAACATTATAAGGGTTTTTAGTATCGGCAGGCCGGCTTCTAACATGGTAGCAAACTTTTTGGTAAAAATTACTAGCATTTTTACCTTTATTTTCTTACCCTTAAATACCTTCTTAACCTTAATTACCGCCTGTGATTTGCGTCCACCTACCATAAGCTGTGGCGCTCCACCTGCAGCTGAAGCAGATTCTTCCTTACCACTTATTAGAACCATGTTGGTGATAACCACTTTTCTATCGCGCAACTTCTGGCTGGCATCAGCTGTGTTCATTGCCTCAATCTCGCCGCTGCTAACACGGTTACCTTCTATGCCCTTCCATTGAAATATTGCCATTTTCCCCTCTGTTATTAGCGTCAGTTCTCGGTGTTAGTTAAAGGCAATTTAGTGTTATGATTTTTTTCTAACACTAACAACCAACACTAATAACTGGTCTAATCATCCACCACTAAATTCCTCTCATACTCCTCAATACTGATAACTCCCTCAGCTATCAGTTGCCGTCCTCGTTCCTGCATAGTTATAAAACCATCTTTTGCTACTGCAATTTCACCAAGTTCCATATCAGAAACGCCCCTTAACATAGCCGCCCTGATATTTTTTGTTATGGTCAAAACCTCATGTATACCGCGGCGGCCCTTACACCCCATACCCATACATTTATCGCAGCCAGCTCCTTTTTTTGCTTTCAGTGTTAGGGATTGCTCCTCTGAAAAACCTAGACCTCTTAGTTTCTCAGGAATTGCTTCCGGGTCATCCATTTTACAATGCAGGCATATAACGCGGGCAAGACGTTGTGCAATAATCAGGCATAGGCATGAGGTAAGCAAATATGATGGTATACCCATATTTATAAGTCTGGTGATGGTGCTTGGTGCATCATTAGTGTGCAACGTGCTAAGTACCAAGTGTCCTGTGAGCGCTGCTTTCACAGATATTTCAGCTGTGTCTTTATCCCTTATTTCACCAACCATTATAATTTCAGGGTCCTGGCGCAGGAATGAGCGCAGTGCGGCGGTGAATGTTAGGCCAATACTATCCTTCACATGCACCTGCCCTATTCCTTCCACGTTGAATTCCACTGGATCTTCAGCGGCTAGGATATTCACATCGTCTTCATTTAGCTCATTTAATACAGCATAAAGGGTAGTTGATTTACCGCTTCCTGTTGGGCCTGTAACCAGAATCATTCCTTGTGGGGTGTGGATTGCTTTTTCAAGCTGTTTAAATTGCTGCTCTTGAAAACCTAACTTTGCAATGGGCATACTAAGTGAGCTTTTATCCATGATACGCATAACCACACGCTCACCACATGCAGTGGGCAAAACTGAAACACGAATATCCACCACATCACCTTTTATTGGGAAAGATATACGCCCATCCTGTGGCAGGCGGCGCTCGGAAATGTCAAGTTGCGACATTATCTTGATACGGGTAGTTATTGCAGAATAATTATCAAACAGGAAGTCTACATATTCATCAATTTCCTTCATCACACCATCGCAGCGATAGCGCAGGCGCGCACATTCCCTGAATACTTCAAAATGAATATCGCTAACTTTAAGGGTAATAGCGTTTTCTATAGTATTATTTACAAAACTTACCACATTAGGAGCCCCTGAGCCTACATCCCCCTTAGGCTCATGAGCGTCTATACTGCTTGGAGTTGTATCGATACCTGAAAGCGCCTGCCTAAAGGCATCTTTTGGAGATGGCACGTTTTTGGGGTTAGTAATTGGCACAGCTGCTTTGGGTGGTTCAGACATAAGTCCTCCCAAAATCCTGCAAAACTGATAATTTAGCTACATGCCTCATTATTTTGATACACTAATCCCTGAATATTTAGGACTATTATATCACAACAACGTTAACTATTCGTTAACTCAGGCAATACATGTTATTTTTTGGAAAAGGCTGAATCTTATAAAAGATCAAGATACATCTAACAAATTAGAGATTATCGCCACTGTTTCCAGTAATTCAACTCCTGCTCACTAAGGTGTCTATTATCGTTTTGCCATTTATTTCTGCTATCTACTGGAGCAACAATTTTTTGCTCCATAGGGGCACGTTTATCTAGGAAAGTATTAACAGGTTTCGTGAATTGTAGTTTTGGTGTGTCGTGCTTATCATTTGGGTCGCAAGCACTAACAACAATAGATACTAAAGATAACATTATGATTTTAAATATTTTTTCCATATTATCAGAACCTATAAGCAATACCTGCAGATAGAACTAAAGGATTGATTGTACTTTTTAAATCTGAAGTCAATGGAGTTGTTAACTCTGATATATCAATTTCACCCTCCATTATATATTGCTTAACTTCAAAATTTGCTCCCCAGTTTTTGCTGAACCACCAGTCCATACCACCTGCAAAAACAGGACCTGAAGTATTTTTAGCTTTTGCAAGCGTGTAAGATGACTTAATTATATCGTAAGAATAGCCTCCGCCTACATAAGGCCTTATTTCGCCATAAGGTGCAATATGGTACTTTATTATGGCAGCCACCGGTATTATTGTAATTTTGCCAGTATCCGTAGTATCTGTAGGTGTGTAGGATATGTCGTAAGACTGGCCTGGAATAAATCCAACCGACCCGCCCACAGAAAAATGGTCAAAAATGAAATAATCCATTTCCACCTCGCCACTGAATGTGGTGGAGTAGAATCCACTCTTATCATTATTAAAACCCGTGCCCAAAGAAACCCCATTCAGTGTAATATTGTCTTCGGAGTCCATGACCGCGCCACCAAGTTTAAAGCGACCCACTACGCGCCCCTCTTCTTCAGTATATTGGTAAGCTTGAGACAATGCCGGTAATAATATTGCAAGACAAGATGCAGACCGTATGAGATAATTTCTCAAAGTTATTGTTTTATACATAAAACCCCTCTCAATTCAACCATCAATTGAGAAAGCGTACCGCACATTGTAACGTATTTCAAGAAAATATTTGCATCTATACGAAGATTACGTCTTATTTATAACACGCAGTGTTTTTTAAAAGCTAAACACCAACAAATTCCTGCATTTTTTCCAATGCGCGGTTCTCTATTTGCCTTACCCTCTCTTTTGAAATACCATAAGACTGGCTTAAATCATCAAGAGTTGAAGGGTTCTCAGAAAGCCTGCGGGCGGTAATAATTTCACGCTCACGCTCGTTTAGATTTTCCATTGCACGTAACAATAGCTGGCGTTTGCGAGACATATCCTGGCTTTCAGCCAACACAACCTCATGGCTATCACCATCTTGCGCTACCAAATCCAGCATCTCTCCAGAATCCTCATCATATTCGCTGATTGGGGAATTTAGAGATTGGTCTGAATTGCTAAGGCGTGAGTCCATTTCCCACACATCATCTTCATTAACACTAAGCTCAGTGGCAATTGTTTTCACATCTGCCGGTGTTAAGGATTTGTTATCAAGCTTGTTCAAGCGGTTCTTAAGCTTGCGTAAATTAAAGAACAGCTTCTTTTGTGCAGCCGTTGTGCCTATTTTCACAAGCGACCATGAACGCAAAATATACTCCTGAATTGAAGCCCGAATCCACCAAATTGCATAGGTTGATAGGCGGAAACCTTTTTCCGGGTCGAATTTCTTTACAGCCTGCATTAGGCCGATATTGCCTTCTGAAATCATCTCTAAAAGCGGCAGCCCATAGCCCCTGAAGCCCAGGGCAATTTTAACCACAAGGCGTAAATGGCTTGTCACAAGCTGGTGCGCGGCGTCCAGATCCTGTTTTTCAACGAGGCGCTTGGCAAGCATATATTCATCTTCCTGCGACAGGTAAGGGAGCTTGCTAACACGCTCAATATAGCTTGAGAGGGCCGAATCACCGGTTAGAACCGGTAAAGAATTATTTTTAATTGCGATGTTTGTCATGGTCATACCTTGTTATCGTGACGATATTTTACGTATTCCTAACTTCAACACGGGCATTATAACAAACCGCCTATTGCTTTTCAAGAGGATTGAATCACAAATACTACAATTTTTTGGTCTTCATATTAAATAAATAAAATCATTTGTAACTATTTTTTGTTGTTAAGCGAATTTATTATAGTCAGCGATAATGAACGCGAAATAATAATAAATTATTTTCGCGGCATTAATGTTGATGAAAATCTAAATTAACAAACATAAAAACTATGGAGTAAATTATGAGAAACCTTTTTGAACCTAGAAGACCTAAAAGTTCTAAAATTGCTGATACTTTCGCCAGGGTGCTTGATTCTCAAGGGTTAGAGGGAGGGACACATAAGATTATTCCAACTTACAAATTTTATAGAATTGTAGATAGCTTTGTTAACGATTCTCATCTTATAGCGCACGGAACAGAGACATCCGCAACAAAAACTCAAAGACTGAACGAGCGAGTAGATACCTTAGCAATCAATCTAATACATGCAAGAGACAGTAAAGATTCACGTACATATAATGCTATGCGTCTAAATCATGAAATAGCTAACGGCAAACATGATCATAGGATTAATAATGAACTTTTCACTTCGTTAAAAAATCAGATTGCAGAAAATAATAATACTGCAGAAACAAGTCGTGCATTTACTTCGGCTGTAAATAAAAGGATAGCCAATCAATCTTTACCAATTGCAGAAGCATCAATAATATCACCAACACAAAACACCGAATTAGTATTACAACATACTCGATATCTGCCATCTGAAGCATTATCAATTCCTGTAGCTGAGCCTATACCAGAACGCCTTAACTCCAGAATTGAAGCTGAACAATTCAGAGAAAACATAAATAGAGAAAGATTGAGAAGAGCGCTAAAGCAAAAATTCAATGGAGAAAACCATGCTCATAGAGGTCGATAAAATCACCACAACAAATAACGTATTTTAACTGAAAAGTTGATTTATTAGGTTGCACTCAGCAATTTATTAAAAATTTAACATATTAACTTGCATTTTTGCTACAAATACATTACTATGCTCGCCAATAAATTTTCATACTGAATTTGAAGGAAGAAAGTTATGGCAAAAACAAAACAAATAACCGCCGAAGTTAGAACAATTGTAGGGAAACTAGAAGCAGAAGGCGTAGAACCTACGCATATTAATAAGTTCTTAGAAAATACTAACAAGGCATTACAAAAGCAAGAAAAAGGTACTTATAAAAACACTTTTGAAGATGTGTTGTTAGGTAAATGTGTAAAAGAAAATCAAATCATTCTTAAAACAAGAACTGGTAAAACTAGTTTAAATAATATCAGACAGACGCACTATCAGCGCCAAAAAGGCACTGTAGACGCTATCTCACTTGTTTCAGAGTATAATAAACGAGCTTCAACAAAGGATACACCTAGTAATCAACGTTTTGCAACACTTTTAGAATTACAACAGCGTTCTAATGGCGACGTAGAAAAGTTGGTAAAATTATGTACAAAGCAGCAAAGGCGTGTTGATAATCCTGGCTGTTTTGCCAGACCCCATAAAGACGCAAGAACAAAACTATCCACAGCATTTACCAAAGTTCTTGAGGAAAGAAGAGAAGCCGAGCAACAGACACACCAAGGGAGAACATACTCCTAAACTTGGAATGTCGTGCAATGATTAAATGACGAAAATAATTGTCACCCAATTCCAAAACGGAACGGGGATTTTATTTATATATCAATGTGTTAATATGCCAAGGAGTCCCCTCAAACCTTAAATTGAACGTAAAAAGCGCTCCTAAAATATTAATGGCTAATCGCATGCTCTATAGCCCGGTTTTTTTACAAGGAAAACAGGCTTTTATTCTCAAGAATTAAGATATTAATCATAAAGTGTTATAATTGTTGCGGACGGTCACAAAATGGTTTACAATTTAATGACTTGGCGTAATAAAAATGAAATTGGCATTCTTGAGGCTATATGCGTAGTGGAAACGGTGAAAAAATAGAAACAATTGTTTCCAGAATACAAGATTGCATTGAAAACATTCAAATTCCATCAGAAAAATCAAATCAATCTTTACTAAAAATAATTAATCTTCTTGAGAATCCACAAGGCACTCAATCAGCTCCATTCATGATTGACAACCTTTCAAAACACTATGCTTTGCAAACCCAAATAGCATCCGACCCAAAACATACCTTCAATAGCGTTGATGAAGTTTATACAATACTAAATGAGGCAAGAAACAATCACAGAAATCGAATTAATAAACCTCATATTTCAATTCATTCAGACGCAATTCGAATCTCTAATGCCTTTAATGCCTTTGAGAATGCAAACAATACTCGCATAAATCGAATTAATAAACCTGATATTCCTCCAACCGCATCAACCACAACAACAGCTCGAAAAGTAGACAGGCAATCGCTTGATAAATTTAAAGAGCCTTTTCAACGCGAGAATTATTTGATAGACAAAATGACATTAGCCAGAGATTTAATTAAGGAATTAAATACTTCTGGTGGCGTCACAGGGGATTTACGTGAAATAATCAAAACAAGCGACCCCGAAACGAAAGACCAAATAAGGCAGCAATTAAAGAGCTCTCTAAGTAATATATATAACACTATAAATATAAATATTGGAGATGTTCATCAAGAAAACAAACGAAGTGACGAAGTCATCACTGGAGAGACAATGCAAAAAGCAATCACGAGAGTGAGAACTTCAAGTACATCAGCTTTACAAGCTACTTCACGAGTATCCACAAGAAATACACGCCAACAACCTTTACTTAATAACCCACTAGGTAACAGAAAAATCAGCAGAACGTAATTTAGAAAGTAATATATTGCTTAGAGAAGAAATATTACGCTGTTTCTTAGTAAATACTAATTGTCTTAAATATATAATTATCAGATTCCATTTCTGATAGGGAGTTTTATTAACCTATCAGTGAGTTATATATCTTAAGAACCATATCCAAACTTAAATAAAACGCTAAAAACTTCTTCTTAAGTACCAAACCACACCCTCATTTAAAACTAATGGTTGCCTTGCAATTAAAATGGTTTTGATAAAATTGACATTAATTTGTTAATTATTTAAAAACACCTTGCAATAATGATACATTTGTTATATAAGATGGCGGAAATAAAATTATTGTATAAAATTATGCCTAATACACAAACCTATAGAAACCAACCAATTATTGTAGGCGCGAAGATTGAAACATTCAATCATCAATACAACTGGTCGCGATGCAATTATAAATGGAACTGCTAAACGAAACCTACTTGAATTTAAAAGAAAACTCGTTAATTCGAGAAACATAGATAATGATGATAAGAAAAGAGATTCTCTTTTTAATAGTATAAACGCTTTTAATAGCGAGTTTGGCAAAGAAATAACTCCTCAAGATAGACTAAACAATACTATAATAAGCAAAGAAAAAGATAAGAATTTAGTGGAACTGGCAATTGAAGAGTATCAATCAGGCATAGCTCCTCATAACACAATCATAAAAGCAATTGACTTACTCTTCAAAGAACTAGAAATTTCAACAGAAACAACCGAAACAGCAAAGGGAACAAGACAAGTTTTCCCATCCCCTTCAGTGAAAGCTGCAGCACAAATAATAGCAGCTCCAAAGGTTATCATTCTTAATGCTGCCATACAAACCAACCCAAATAATAAAGCTAGAACACCTGCTGAACCTAAAAAAGATAGACCAACATTACAAATATTGAAAGGCTCTATAACTGTTAAAGCTGCTGAACCTTTTATAGCACCGGCTCCAAAAAATGCGGCAAATGCAGCTGAACCTGTCAAAGTTATACAAATTCTACAGGACGCAACAATAAAAATCAAAAAAACCGATTCATGGGATGTTAATGCCCCTGCAATAATACCTCCTTACTCAATTGATAAAGAGCAATCAGATAATAGCACCAAAGAAATCAATGCTAAATTGCTGTCTGGTAGTAACACAGCTTTCAGTGCTCAACCTAGCCCAATAAGAAGGGCTTCAGCTTCAAGTATAAGTGTAACTTCGTTGCCCGCGAATCCTAAATATGCACATAAAAGAATAGCTCCAGAAGTTCAAAAACCAGTTTATAGGCTATCTAATACAAATTATATTCTGCCAGGCGTTAGTAAAGTCGGTGACATTAGGATAAGTTCTAATCCTAATAAATCTGTAGAAGCTGTATTATCAGAAATAACATCATCTAACTATAACGGATATACTAAAGATCCGACTACAAAAAAATGGGTAAAAGCCACTATAGCTTCACAGCCCGTCCATTCAAGAGCAGCGTAATAAGTTATAATGCTGATTTTGATTTGAAAGTGATGTAAAAACACACAAAATATAGAAAACACTATTAATATTAGTAGATCAAGAAGAGTAGGTTAAGTATCATTACTAACAATTACTTCTATATAAATGTTGTAAATGTACATTTCAAAAGATCGGAAATCATTTTCTTAAAACTTCATCAAAATAGTATCTAAAGTTCCAATTGGCTCCTGGTTTGTGCCGTCATCCAGGAAAACTTCAACCTCATCGGCCATATCAGAAGTGATAAAAGTACCATCAGTTGCCTGCAAGAATAATACATCGCCATCATTAAGTTTCTGAAGCTTTTCCTCTCCAGTTTCAGTATCTGCGACCTTTAGATCAACATTGGAATGTGCGTAAAGCACCAAATCCATCCCGAAATACTTATCAATCACATTACTATATTTTTGAGTTACACGTTGGCCATCAATATGGTGCAGAGGGCTTGCTATATCTGAAACTTCCTGGTGTTTGTGTTTATTTGTCCAGGAAAAATAAATTCCAGCAGTCAGGAGTGTAGATAAGATAAAAACACTAAGGCCAGGGCGGCGAGCAAGATCATGTAGATAAGAAAACCCTATCGAAACAACCGGTATATTATTGCGCGGTTTTGTAATTCTCTTCTTTTCGTGGTTTATTTTTGAAACTATGTCTACTCCGTCAACATTGAGCCAACTGGAATATGTCTTTAGAAAGCCTTTAAGGTAAATTTCCTTAGAAAGCTCATTAATCCGCCCGTCTTCAAGCATTTGTATATGGCGTTCGCGCAATTTTAAAGCTTTTGCGGCATCTTTTATAGTGATACTGCTGCTCTCCCTTGCTTCGCGTAGTAACGTACTGATATTAGGCATTTTATAGTGTTTATAATAATTAAATTTATGGTTTCTGAATGGCACTTTTTACAAAGTTTTTGCTTAAGAACTCCTAAGTTTAGTGCCCAAGCAAAATCAAGTTATATATTTTTTTATGGCTAAGTATAGTATAAGTTTTAATAGGAGTAAAAGGTTTAGTTGTAAAACTATTGTTTTGTGGAAATAAATAGTAGGAACAAACTTTATTTTTTCTATGAAAGTTATATAATAGAATCAGTATGAAAATTGGAGGAAAAATAGGATGTCTGTAAATATGGGAGCGCAATTGGCTTCAATGGCCCAGGCTGGTCAGGGGGGGGGTGGCGCCAACCCGAAGGACTATCCCGGAGCATTTGCGCTTTTTCGCGGCTCTGAAAAATCCTTATTGGAAGATGATAAGGATGTTAGTGTTCCTGGTATGGGTGGTTTTGGCTTGGGTGAGATTCTGGGCGGAGCTGGTAACCTTGGGGTTGGCTCTGGTGTTCTAGGAAAGATTTTCGAGTTTATGAACCTTGATAGAGAAAGTTTCTGGGCCGGCCATATGGGTGGTGGTACTGGACAGGACTCTTTGAGAGCTGAGGCAGGAGCGCACGCTGCGCACGCTGCTGATTCTGCTTCAAAAAGTATGGCAGCATCGAGTTATCAGCAGCTTGATTTTTCAGGCACTGGAGGCGGTTCAACTTCTAGCAGTTCATCCTCATCATCATCTTCCTCCTCCTCCTCTTCTGGTGGCAGCAGTGGTAGTAATCACGCTTTTTCATCAGTATCAAGCGCTGCCTCTGATTTTGCATATAGCGGCGCGGCTTTTATGGGCAATGTTCCAACGGGTACAGCTGTTAGCCCCGATGCAACCCCAGGAAAAGGCGCTGCAAGAGGTATGGGCGCAGGAATGGGAGCTTAGTTATTATCGCGTTTTTATATTTGAGATTTAGGCATAATTAAAACGTGTGCCTGATCTAATTCATGGCCGAAGTGATGGCAATGGCAGTTTATTAGTGCCTCTTTTGGCTTTTAAGTTGTAGTTTTCAGTCGGTGCTTCTTCAGTTTGTGTCAATGTTTGAGAATTTGTGTCAGTATTCTCTACTAAAATTTCTGATTCTTCCAAACCTTGCATATTATTTGCAGCTTTTTCATAATAAACTGGGCTTGCGGCAATTGCTTTAGTTAAATAGCTCCATGCAAGTTTTTTATCAGATGCAAGTTTTGCATAATATCCAAGATTGTTGTAAACTGCGGCCTCAGGAAGGTTTTTACGAAGAATTTTTTCAGCTTCATCCATTTTGCCAGAAATTCCATATAAAAGCGCAAGGTTATTCTCAAGACGTTGTTTTCTTATACCACCTTCTGTCATTGAAGATATGGCATTTTTTAATATAGAAATTCCTTTTTCCTTATCGCCGCTGAAGCCTACCCCAAGGGCTATATTATTCAGAATGGAAGGATTATTATTGCTAAGTTCCAAGGCCATTTTGTAATATTGCATGGCTTCTTCATTTTTGCCATTAATGGAATTTATCACCCCTATTGCATTAATTGTGCGCCAGCGTGAAACATCCTGCTTGATTATCATATTGAATTGGTCGAGTGCGTTCTCGATTTCGCCAGTTTGTAAATAAGCCAGCCCCTTGCCTTCAAGTGCAGCGAGATTGCTTTTATCAATTGATTCATATTGAACCAGAGCCTTTCTTGATTCTCCAGACATCCTTAAAGATTCTGCGTAATAAAATAGAGTATCCTGATCTGAGGGGGCTTCCTTGAGAGTTTTTTCATATAAGCTAGAAGCTTTTGCATAATCACCATTTTTAAAGGCAATAGAAGCCTGAGTTTTTACATCATCACCTGAGGCCGCTGGTGACGCATTATCAGAAGTTTTCTCATTAAAGG
>Ga0114977_10000335_pt1 | contig 32378 bp, 28 predicted proteins | sample S_130805_MF_Meta_FD_87026 | JGI IMG/M metagenome (GOLD analysis project Ga0114977, IMG submission 87026) | Freshwater microbial communities from Lake Simoncouche, Canada to study carbon cycling - S_130805_MF_MetaG | ecosystem: Environmental > Aquatic > Freshwater > Lake | place: Lake...
GTGGTGAAGCGTGTTATCTCGCGCCAGGTGAAGAAATCACTTTGAGCGGCAAGGCGACCCTGTTTAGGGTCACCGAAAACGACCGTATCTCTTAACGACCGTATCTCTTAACGACCGTATCTCTTAACGACCGTATCTCTTAACGACCGTATCTCTTAACGACTAGCTCTTCTTGCGTATTTCAACGATGCGCTCCTGCGCATGATTGACATCATCGCCCTTGGCATCAAGCAACATTGAACGATCTTTTGCAGCTTCGCGCTCAGCTTTGGCTGTATCGACACGGGCGATTGCTGCTTCGGCGCCATGCTCATGAATGAACTCAGCCCATTCAACGAGTGCTTCAACCATCTCACTTTCGGGGACAACTGCAACATTGCGACCCTTGACAAATAAGTGACCGCGCTTATTGCCAGCGGCAATACCTAAGTCGGCTTCGCGGGCTTCACCAGGTCCGTTCACAACGCAACCCATGACGGCTACTTGCAACGGAATTTTGCGCTCGCCGAATGCTTTCATCGCCCGATTCGCAACATCGATGACATCAATCTCGGCACGCCCACAACTTGGGCACGCGATGAGGTCGACATTTTTTCGTTCACGAAGACCAAGAGCTTCTAATAGTTGACGTCCCGCACGAGCTTCTTCAACAGGATCGGCCGTGAGGCTGTAACGAATCGTGTCGCCGATTCCTTCGAGCAACAATGCAGCTATTCCAGCGGTTGCCTTGAGTAAACCATTCGGCAACGGACCAGCTTCGGTCACACCAAGGTGAAGCGGATAATCGGTGACTTCGCTCAATTGGCGATATGCCTCAACCATGAGTGGAACATTTGATGCCTTCACGCTGATCTTGATCTGATCAAAACCAACTTCATCAAAGTAAGCAATTTCACGCAACGCCGATTCAACCATCGCTTCGGGAGTGACCTTGCCGCCGTACTTGTCGTACAACTCTGGATCAAGAGAACCACCGTTCACACCAATACGAATCGGGATCCCACGATCTTTGGCTTCAGATGCAACTGCCTTGATGTGTTCGGGTCGGCGAATGTTTCCTGGATTCAAACGCAGACCGTGTACTCCGGCCTCCATTGCGGCAAGCGCCATCTTGTATTGGTGATGAATATCAGCGATGATCGGCACTGGTGAGCGCGGCACGATTTGCGCAAGGCCTTCGGCAGCAGCGATTTCGTTACACGTACAACGCACGATGTCGCAGCCAGCAGCCGCCAACGCGTAAATCTGTTGCAACGTGCCTTCAACATCGGCGGTCTTGGTGATCGTCATTGACTGCACCGTGATCGGGGCTCCCCCACCAACGGGAACTTTCCCCACCATGATTTGACGGGTAGGTCGACGATTCGTGAGCGAGCCAGCGGTGGTGGTCATTGTTTACATTCTGACAGTGTTTAGAACGGTCTCGTGATATCGAGATACAAACCGGTGAAAGTTAAGAACAACAAAAGTGTGAGAACGAGCACCGTCACGGGCCACATTTTTTCCACATCGGCGCGGTACGAGCGATTCTTTCGGCTACGAATTCGCTCATACGTCGCAATCGCAGCATGCCCACCATCAAATGGCAGGAGTGGCAAAAGGTTGAAAAGGCCGACAAAAACGTTGATTGATGCCAGCACTTCAAGGACGCCGTACAGTCCGTCGCGGTTGCCGATATCTCCGGCCACCTTGGTAATTCCGACAACAGTTGTTGGACGCTTCATGGGATCAGCATTCTCATCAGTCAGTTGAGTCCATTGATTCGCCGGATTAATCACAGTTCCGATTCCCGAAATCGTGCTGCCCATGCCATGCCATAAGTCGCTCGCAACATGACTCGACGCCGAGATCAGACCGAGTTTGTTGCGGCCATAACTATCGGTGCCGACACCCAGGTAGCCAATGCCAGCGGTTGTGTCAGTTGGGTGAGGCGCCAACACAACATTGACGGTCGTATTTGAACCGTCATCGCCAGGACCGTTTTCTTTAAAAACGATTGTTGCTGCATCACCAGCTTGCAATGAGCGGATTGTGGTTCGCAAATCATTGTCTGATGTCAACTTGGTGCCGTTGACTGACAAGATCTCATCGCCAAGTCCGATTCCGGCACGTGCTGCAGGTGATTCTTCAGTAACGGCAAAGACTTTGACTGTTCCGGTGTCTTCAAATCGCCCGCCCGTTGTGTAGACGAACATCATGATGACCACAGCGATGATGAGGTGCATCAGTGAGCCGGCGGTGATCACCAACAAGCGCCAGCGATAAGGCTTTGATGAATACGAAACGTCTTCATCACCTGGCTCGACGGGGTCGAGATTATTCATCCCCACAATGCGCACGAATGCACCAAGAGGCAATGCACGTACTCCGTACTCGACGCCGTTGCGATGAGTACTCCAGATCTTTGGTCCAAAGCCCATGAAGAACTGAGTGCGCTTCATGCCCGCCCAACCAGCAGTAGCAAAGTGACCAAGTTCGTGCAAGAAAACTGAAATCAAAAGTCCGGCGACAAGCACCAAGCTCCAGATATTGCTCATGCCGAGCCAGATCAACAACGCAACAACAGCAATACCTGACAACACAGCAACCGACTGACGCGGTTCCTTTGGACCGGCTTCGGGGTCGTCAACTGCCCCGCCCGCCATCATTTCGTCTCGGAATGATCGATACCAAGTCATTGAGATAGCACCCTATGCGCTTCTTCGCGCCCTGTGCGGTCGGCCTCAATGATGTCATCACTCGACAGCGTGCCATTCGTCGCAACATATTTTTGCAACGAGGCTTCGACCACCGCAGCAATATCTGGCCACTTCAAAGACCCAGCCAAGAATGCCTCAACGGCAATTTCATTTGCCGCCGACAAAAATGCCGGCGCGGTGCCACCGGTACGTCCAGCTTGATACGCCAACGACAAACAACGGAAGGTTGAAATATCTGGTGCACTGAAATCAAGATGCGTCAGAGTCGACCAATCAATGCGTCCAAATGGTGTGCCGATGCGATTTGGATGAGCGAGTGCGTAACCAATGGGCAATCGCATATCGGGCATACTCAATTGCGCCATCGTGCAACCATCAGTGAACTCGACCATTGAATGAATGACCGATTGCGGGTGAACGACGACTTCAATCTGGTCGTAACTCACACCGAAAAGTTCGTGAGCCTCAATGACTTCGAGTCCTTTGTTCATCAACGTCGACGAGTCAATTGTGATCTTTGGACCCATACTCCACGTGGGATGGGCTAACGCTTGCTGAACAGTGACTTCGGCAAGATCGCTGAGTGTGCGACCTCGAAATGGACCACCACTTGCTGTCAACACAATGCGCGACACTTCAACACCGGGCCGAACTGTTGAACGCAAACATTGATGAATCGCGCAATGCTCGCTATCAACCGGAACTATTTCGGCACCGGGTACTGAACGCAATGGTTGCACAACCGGACCAGCAGCTATCAGAGATTCTTTATTCGCAAGCCCTAACCGCTTACCTTGACGCAATGTCTCAAGAGTGACTGGCAACCCAGCGAATCCCACGACACCGTTGACTACGACATCTGCACCATTGACAAGTTCAGCCATATCACGCACGACAGTGACGCCAGGAAGAGCATTGCGCACTTCTTGATGACGCGATACATCAGCGACAGCGACGACACCAGGTGTGAATTCACGGGCCTGAGCAATGAGCACTTCAATGTTTGAGCCAAGTCCAATTCCGGTGACCACATATTCAATGTCCGACAACCCTTGCGCGCAACGCTCATTCTCGGAGCGAACGACATCAAGAGTTTGGGTACCGATTGACCCCGAACTACCAGCTATAGAAACACGAACGGTACTCACCGTTCACATCACGACGCGTAGGGCTGAAGCACCATCAACAAGTAGTAGGCAGCCGGCAAGACGAATAAGAATCCATCAAAGCGATCAAGTACTCCGCCATGGCCACGAATCACTGTGCCGAAATCTTTAATGCCAAGGTTGCGCTTGAACATGCTCTCGACCAGATCGCCGAGAGGTGCAAGAACTCCAACCAAGATAGCCAACATCAATACTTCACCAATGTTGTTCCATGTATCGCTTTGCAAACTCACAACCCACATTGCGATCAAAGTTGCGAGCGATCCGCCCATCAAACCTTCAACCGTTTTGTTAGGACTAATCCATGCTCGCAATGGATTCTTACCAGCGGCTGAACCGACGAACAATGCTCCGACGTCATTAGCAATCACACCAACGGCAACGATGAACAAGGTGTCGGTGCCGACGTTCGCAAGACCAGGCACGTTTGAAACTCCGGCCAACAGTGCTGCGAACGAACCCATCATGCCGATCCACAACATTCCAAGTGAGGTGATGGCCATATTGGGCATCGGGCTCGCCTGAATGTCTTTTGCACCAACAAATGAAACCGCTGCGGCCATCATCGCCAAAGTGAATACCAACGGCAATGCTCCGTCGCCCACCCAATAGGCAGCGAGTGGCGCGCAGATTGACGCAGTAATTCCCACAATTGATGCCGGCTTGTAACCCTTGTCGGAAACTTTTTCGAAGAATTCAACAGCCGCAAGACCACAGACCAAAACAACAATGGCCAACACCGCGACAGGCTTCCACAGCAGAGCAGCAATGAACGCCGCCAGCATCAACAATCCAACTGCGATTGCAGTTGGCATATCGCGACCCGCAACACCAGGACGCGCCGGGACGCTGCGTTGACCACGATCACTTGGGCGTGCCTCTGGACGCGGTCGTGGACCCCGTTCGGTGACCGGACGCGGACGACTTCCTGTCACTGGACGACCTTGCGTGTCGTCAGTACTAATCGAAATTCGGCCGGTGCGACTTGTTCCGCTCGTACCCGAGGTGTCGTCACGACGAACATTCGGGATTGGTCGAGTTGATGTACCGGTCGTATCGTCACGACGTGTTCCACCCGTCGATTCGCCAAGTCGAACGCGCGGTCGACCACTGCTGCCCGAATCGTCGGGACGAGGAGTTGCGCCTGATGGACGATCAGGAATCGGACGCGGGGCGGTACCTGAATAGGAACCCCACACATCGACTTCACCAGTTTCGTCGACTGACTCTGCTTCACGAGACACGTCACGCGAAACATCACGCGACGAATCGCGGGGAATCGGACGCGAAACTGATCCTGATGGTTCGTCGCCAAATAGCCGCGGCAACTCACCAGTCGGCTTTTCCGTCCAATGCGGAAGTGATCCAGTGTCGTTGTCGCCAAAGCTCAAAGGAGCTGGCTCATCGTCACCTTCGTCGTCGGAGAATCGGAGTTCACCGAAGTCTTCGAATTCATCGTCCTGGCCTGAGCCAGAACCTCTGCGCCACATGTCATCGCTCATGGTCCCGTCCTATCAGACTTCCAGAAGTTCTTGTTCTTTACGTTGCACGGCCTTGTCGATGTGTTCAACATGATCGTGTGTGATCTTGTCTAGTTCTTTTTCAGCACGATCTAGTTCATCTGCTGACACTTCTCCGGCTTTTTCAGCCGTTTCTAACTGCTTTCGGGTATCTCGACGCACATTTCGCACGGCAACACGACCATCTTCAGCCATATTCTTCACGAGTTTGACATAGTCACGACGTCGCTCTTCGGTCAACATTGGGAAATTCAGCCGAATGATGACGCCATCATTCGATGGGGACATGCCTAAATCGCTGTCGCGAATCGCTTTTTCAATAGCGTTTAAAGCGCCACGGTCGTGTGGCTTAATGACCAAGGTGCGGGCCTCAGGAACCTGAAAACCTGCCAATTGCAGCAACGGAACATCAGCCCCGTAGTAATTGACCATGAGCTTTTCAACGAGGGCAGGCGTCGCTCGGCCAGTTCGAATCGTTGTGAACTGAATTTGAGCATGCTCGACGGCCTTATCCATCTTGTCGATGGCCTCGAGAAGGATGTCGTCAGTCACCCGACCAGCGTACCTATGGCGTGACCCTCAAGAACGGATCTGATGTTCCCAGGGGTACTGACATCGAAGACCACAATCGGGATTTTATTGTCACGGCAAAAGGCGATCGCCGTGGCATCCATGACCCGAAGTTCTTTTTCGATGACGTCTTTATGTGAAATTCGGTCGTACCGCGTGGCCGTGGGATCGAGCTTGGGATCGGCGGTATACACACCGTCAACACCCGAGTGGGTTCCCTTCAAAATGGCCTGCGCATCGATTTCGGCGGCTCGCAAAGCGGCTGCAGTATCGGTCGTGAAGAACGGATTACCAGTTCCACCAGCGAAAATGACAACGCGACCTTTTTCCATATGGCGTTCGGCGCGACGACGAATATACGGTTCGGCAACCTTGGGCATTTCGATGGCGGTCATGACTCGACTTTGCTGACCCACACGTTCGAGAGCGTCCTGCAAAGCCAAACCGTTCATGACGGTGGCGATCATGCCCATGAAGTCGGCCTGAGCCTGGTCCATACCTTGACCAGCACCCTTCAGTCCACGCCAGAAGTTTCCGCCACCAACGACGACCGCAATATCAATCTTGAGATTCTCACGAACGTCTTTGATTTCAGTTGCGACCTGATGCAAGACACCATTGTCAAGTCCAAAACCAGTCGGTTCGGCCAAGGCCTCTCCAGACAGTTTCAGAACCACCCGCTTCCATGCGGGACGGTCGGCCTGACGGGATGAACCAGCGTCAGTTCCGGCCATGACCGATCAGCCGATCTCGACTTGAGCGAAGCGAATAATCTTCGCACCGCCCAAAATCTGGGTCACCGACTGCTTGTCATCTTTAGCGTAAGGCTGTTCGATCAAGCACACGTCTTTAAAGAAACCACTGATTCGGCCTTCAACGATCTTGGCCAATGCGGCTTCGGGCTTTCCTTCGTTGCGACTGATCGCTTCGAGAGTTGCCTTTTCTTTTTCAAGAACATCAGCCGGAATTTCTTCGCGATTCAAGTACTTGGGTCGAGCGAATGCGATGTGTACGGCGATGTCGTGAGCAAGTTCAACTGAACCGCCTTCAAGCTCGACGAGAACTGCATTGACTCCACGTCCACCTTGGATGTGCTGGTAGCTGTCAACGATGTTGCCGGCGGCTGCTTCGATACGCACGACTTCGCCAAGTTCGATCTTCTCTTTGAGAACGATCTTGAGGTCATCAAGAATTGTCGAACGCTCAGCGACTGCGGCTTCACCTTTTGCAGCAACAAGTTCGGCCAAAGCTTGAGCTTCACCCTTGAACTGATCGCTACCGGCGACGAAGTCGGTTTCGGACTTGAGCTTGACGATGGCGCCAACGTTGTTTGTCACGACAAGCGCAACAACGCCTTGATTGTTGTCGCGGTCATCACGCTTGGCTGATGCAGCCAAACCTTTTTCGCGCAACCACTGCTTGGCCTCTTCAATGTCGCCATTGTTATTTTCGAGAGCCTTCTTGCAATCCATCATGCCGGCGCCAGTGGACTGACGCAGACTCTGAACATCTTTGGCTGTAAACGACATTTCTCAGGCCTCCGGGGAAGAATCAGATGTGGTGTCAGCAGTTGCTTCAGCAACAGGGGCTTTTGTTGCGGCAAGACGGGCTTCACGCTCGGCTTGAGCAGCAGCAGCTTGCGTACGCGCATTGGCCTGATTCGCCGCGAACTCAGCTTTTTCGGCGTCGCTCTTTTCGGGGGCAACCAAACCAGGATTGCGCTTCGAAGCGATGTAACGACCTTCAATGACTGCTTCAGCAATCATCTTTGACATCAATTCGTTCGCACGAATTGCATCGTCGTTACCAGGAATCGGGAACGTGATGAGGTCGGGGTCAACGTTGGTGTCAACGATGCCAACAATCGGAATACCGAGCTTGTTCGCTTCGGTCACGCCAATGTGTTCTTTCTTGGTGTCAATGATGAACACACACTGCGGGCGCTTGGTCATGTGGCGAATACCGCTGAGGTTCTTCTGCAACTTGGCCAATTCACGACTCTTCAAAAGAGCTTCTTTCTTCGGCATTAAAGCGAAGTCGCCGGCCTCCAAGAGACGCTCAAGTTCGAGCATTTTCTGCACGCGCTTGTGAATGGTTTCGAAGTTGGTGAGCATTCCACCCAACCAACGTTCGTTGATGTACGGCATGCCGCACTTCTCGGCGAAGCCAGCAATCGGATCTTGTGCTTGCTGCTTGGTACCGATGAACAGAACCGAACCGCCGCCGGCGACCAAGTCACGCACGAATGCGTACGCGGTCTCGATGCGCTCAAGAGTCTGTTGCAAGTCGATGATGTAAATGTCGTTGCGCTCACCGAAGATGAATCGACGCATCTTGGGGTTCCAACGACGGGTTTGGTGACCGAAGTGAACTCGGGCTTCCAATAGTTGACGCATCGTGACGATGGCCATGGCACTGTCCTCCTGTTTCTGCGGTTAGGGGCATGGGACCTCGCATCACAAAGTGACGACCGCAGGATGAGGAGCATGCGTTTTGATTTGCTGCAAAAACTTGTTTCTTGCCGGACGCACGCTAGCGGGACTTCGCCCAAAAGTGCCACCTCACCTGCCAAGAGACGCGGGACATCGCAACTGACTCTGAGTGTGGCGACCACCGATGCGGGAGTTCGGAATCAGGCGAACCCGAGAACGGCGCCGCGCCAAAAAGGGGGTGGGATCAACATAACGAGCGGGCTTTCCGAAAACGATGTATCGCATACTGAGATGAATCAGGCCATCCGATGTCCCCAGCTGCTGACCGGCCTGCACCACCTGTCCCGACGTCACCTGTGGATCTCGAATGAGACCACCAATCGTGACCAGCACCTCGGGACCAAAACCCGATTTCAGATCTGGGTCGATCGTCACGAACTGCTGGTCGACCACTGTTCCCGCGAACGTGATGCGTCCCGCCACTGGAGTGATGACTTCACGACCGAGCGATTGCTCAAAGTCAATCGTTCGGTGCCCGGCACAGAATTCGCACGGTGGTTCGACATAAGGAAATACCACTGCCCCGCTCACCGGAGGAATCAAACAATTCGCAGCAGCGAATACGGCAAAAAGAATCACCAATCACTGTGCGCCGCCTCAGGAGCGTCGCGGTGATCTCTCGCTGAATCTAAACGCCGAGATTAAACGCCGGCAGCTGACATACGCGCGCGCAACATGATGATCGCCTTTGAGTGAATTTGCGACACTCGACTTTCGGTGACACCGAGCACCGAACCAATTTCGGCCAAGGTCATGCCTTCGTCGTAGTACAACGCAACAACTGTGCGCTCGCGCTCGGGCAAACTGCGAATTTCTGAACGCATTGTTTGCCGCAACTCTTGATCTTCGACAATTGCGTCAGGACCTTGGTCGGGTGACGCCGGCAATTGTCTTTGTTCGCCGTCTAAGCCACCACCCACAACATGATCAAGCGGCCCAACGTTTGCTACCGAAATTGTTGATAACCACTTTTGCAATTCATCATTGTCAATACCGAGTTCTGCGCAAATTTCTTCGTCAGTTGGCGCTCGCTTGAACTGATTACCCAACTTCGCGACCGCAGTTTCGATTTGACGAGAACGCGATCGCACTGAACGCGGCACCCAATCAAGTGCCCGTAATCCGTCAAGAATTGCACCTTTAATTCGCGGCACTGCAAATGTTTCAAATTTGAAACCACGGCTCGGATCGAATCGATCAACCGCATCCATCAAACCGAAGACACCCGTACCGTTGAGTTCGCCAGTGTCGATACCTGCGGGCAAACCAGCAGCAACACGACCAGCGACGAATTTGACGAGAGGTGAATAATGCACGATCAATTGATCACGCGCATCCTCATCACGATCTTCAACCCATCGTGTCCACGCACGTTCAATAGCCGGCGTCGTACGCGATGGTTTCGCTTCTGGCGCATCCAGGTTGTCGGAGTTGATTTCGGGCTCGGTCATGTTGTCGAAACGCTGTTAAGTGGGTGTACAAGTGGCTACAAATTCGGACCATCAGGCCCGAGGATGAGTACTTGTATACACCGACCGTAGACGCTCTTTACTGACGTGCGTGTATCGCTGGGTCGTGGCTACGTCGCTATGGCCCAAAAGTTCTTGAACCGAGCGCAGATCAGCCCCTCCATCAAGCAAATGGGTGGCATAGGTATGGCGCAAAGCATGAGGGTGCGTGGGGTTGACCGAACGCTCGTCAAGTACTCGTCTGACGTCGCGGGTGCCAAGTCGTTTGCCGTGGGCATTCAAGAACAGTGCAACCCCTGACGCCTCGCCCACTACCTCGGGTCGAGACTTCAACCAGTCGCGCACAGTCTCAATGGCTGCGAGCGACATCGGGACTCTCCGCTCTTTACCGCCCTTACCCCATACCGTGACCCCGCTTCGCTTGAGGTCAACGCTGTCAATATCGAGGTTGCAGAGTTCGCTCACACGCAGGCCACTGCCGTAGAGCACTTCAAGCAACGCATCGTTACGTCGGCGTCGCCACAAGGGTTCACTTTCGTCAACCTCAATCGGTTCTAAAAGCGTCTGCAGTTCTGGTCCGTCGAGAACTCGAGGTAGTCGACCCTCGCCCGTTGGTGCGCGTAATGCGACTGCTGGATCGATCTCAACTAGACCAGTGCGGCGAGCCCAGGAAAAATATCGACGTAACGACGAGGCCTTACGCGCAATGCTGCGCTTGGCATATTCGCGAGTTCCGAGATACGCCAAGTAACGCCGCAAGATCAACCGATTGACTTGTGCTGGCGAATCTGCCAATCCTCGTTCGGCCCATTCAACAAAATCAACAAGGTCGCTGCGATACGCCGCAAGCGTGTTTTCAGAAACCGACGTCAACGAGCCAATGAAGTCATCAACTCCCCAAGGCGTGCTGAGCGGCTGTTTCACATAATCAGAGTACTGAGTCGATGGGACCCTTATCGGGCACCAATTCGTTCAAACCATCCAGCTGTGCACATCAACCAGCCATGAGCTTCCAGCCGACCAAGACTGACAGCGACGTCACCAAAGGACATCTCCAACTTCTCGTCGGCCAACCGAGCAACATCATTCAGCGTGAGTGGATCAGTTGTGATGAGATCTAGAACTTCAGAGTCGGGCCACAGTGGTGGTTGCCGGGAATCAAAACTTGGCACCTGCCGACGAGTGTCAAGACCAAGCGCAATCAACACATCGTCGGGTTCGATCGCAACCAATGCACCGTCACGTATGAGCATGTTCGTTCCTTGCGCTGCCTTTGTTGAGGTTGCACCGGGCACTGCCATCACGGTGACACCTCGATCGAGTGCTTCGCGAACAGTGATCAACGATCCCCCATCAAGACGAGATTCAACAACCAATAACACTTCGCTCAATGCCGCGATGATCCGATTACGTAATGGAAATCGATAGGGCAATGGACTAGTTCCAGGCGGATTTTCCGACAGCAGCAGTCCGTGCTCACCAACTTCTTTCCACAAACCGTGATGCTCACGCGGATAGACCACGTCAAGGCCCGTGGCGACAACTGCAACCGGCCCGGCGTTGTCTGTTGAATCTTTCACCGCCATCAGCACTCCGCGATGCGCCGCCGCATCAATGCCACGCGCCAAACCAGAGACCACCACGACTCCATTTTGTGACAACACTTTGCCGAACTTGTAAGCCGTCGTTCGACCATGCTCGGTTGCATTGCGCGTACCAACAATCCCGACCCGTCGTCGATTAAGCAATCCAAGATCGCCTCGCGAGTACAACAAAGGCGGAGCATTCTGATCATCGCTCAATTGCTGCGGATATTCGCCACGACCGATGAGGTGTACATCCATGGTTGAAAGAGATTCAGCAATTTCTCTTGAATGACCGAGGGCTTCACTCCATACATCGCCAAGCATGCGGGCAACCGTTTTTGAACAACGTGTTGTCAGCAGCGCGTGAACATTTGGCGCAATGTCAACCATTGGCGCATGACGATCAGTTGACCATTCACGCAGTACCGCAGTAACGACAACGGGTTCTCCAAGTGACAATAAGGTTCGAAGGCGTTTTGGAGTCATCCACGGCAATAGTGCGAGTTGAGTCACTACCTCTTTTTGCGAATCATTTGACATCGTCAGATCGCTTGCCGCAAATCATCACCTCGACGCGGAGCAATACGTGCACGTAACGCCAAAGCGGCAGCTATGTGCCGATCAGTGAGTGGACCCTCGTGTGCGTCACGATCGGCCAACGTTCGTGCGACTCGCCGGACTCGATGAAGGCCTCGCCCAGTCAGTCGTCCAATTTCAAGTTCGTACCGCAAAAGATCCATGCCCGATTCAGAAACCGGCGCATGTCTCTCGAGCAATTCACCCGAAAGTCGGGCGTTCAACATCCCCTGTCGCTCTAAGGCGATTGACCGAGTGTGCCGAACCCGCGCAGCAACAGATTCGGTGTTCTCACCTAATTCGCTACCGAGTAATTCTTCGACACCTGGACGATGTACCAAAACGCGCACGTCAAAGCGATCAAGAAATGGACCGTTGAATCGTCGTCGGTATTTGGCAAGCGCAGCTTCATCGCATTCACATGAACCAGGAGCGCCTCCACCGCATGGGCACGGGTTAGTTGCACCAATCAATGTGAATCTCGCCGGCAATGACACACGCGTATTTGCTCGTGCGACTCTGACAACCCCTTCCTCCAGCGGCTGGCGCAATCCATCAAGTGTTGATGGTGCGAACTCGCCCAATTCGTCGAGAAATAAAACTCCCCCATGCGCTAACGACACTTCACCTGGCCGCATTGACGCTGACCCACCTCCCACGATTGACACCGCGCTTGCCGAATGATGTGGCATGCGAATAGGTGGTCGCGTGACTAGTCCGTTTGGTGGAAGTTGTTCACCAGCTGCCGATCGAATCATCGTCGCTTCAAGAGCAGTCTCATCATCAAGCTGCGGCAATATTCCTGGCAAGCGTTGCGCCAACATGGTTTTACCCGAACCAGGAGGCCCAACAAGTAAAAGATGATGACCGCCACTCGCAGAAAGTTCAAGACCAAGGCGAGCGGCCGCCTGACCGCGTACATCAGATAGGTTAGGAGTCTTCTCGGTCATGGTCTCGCTTACTTTGAGATCACTGACGTCGGGCCACGCCATATTGCCAACCAAACATTCAGCAACTTGGCGCAGTGTTTGCGCCACTCGCACTGAAGGCGGGCGAGCAATACGCGCCTCGGCCACATTGCCCGCCGGAACGATGACTCCGCGTAATGGTTTCACTATCGGCATTAAGTCATCATCGTTTTCGTATGTTGAGCCTTCCTCGCGAAGAGCCATCACCATCGGCGCAACGCCACTGACAGCACGAACTCGACCGTCAAGTCCAAGTTCACCAATGAACGCAAATCCTTCAGCGCATTCTGCCGGCAGTTGTTCATCACTAATGAGCAATGCAATTGCAATCGCAAGATCGAGTGCACTGCCCACTTTCTTATGCGTCGATGGAGCAAGGTTTAAAGTGATACGGCGACTTGGCCAATAAAAACCACTCGTCACAATGGCCGCTCGCACTCGATCTCGGGCCTCTCGGCAAACATCATCGGGACGCCCCAAAATCGTAAAACCAGGTAATCCAAGCCCAATATGCGACTCTACGATGACTTGACAGCCAGTTGCAGCTACAACGCTTGCAGTACGTACCGCAGACAACATGATTCCCTCCAAAATGTTTGAGGCAGAGATTTCTGCTCGAGACAGTGTGGGAATCACCTCATTTTCACGGCGAACAGCGACGTGACATAACTCTGCCACCGAATTCTGAGAGACTACGTATTCATGTATTTCACAAGCCGCCTACGCAAAGTTCTTGCAACTTCTGGATGCGCTCTTGTCATCACGACGCTTGCCGTTGCTTGCAGCGATACCGAACACAGCGGTGCCAACTTTTGCGGCAAATTAGAAAAGCAATTACCTGGTCTCACGGGTCCGCTCACAGCCACGTCCGACATCGATGATTTGTTGAATCGCTATCAGGGCTTAGCCAAGATCACGCCACTTGCCATAGAAGCCGACTGGAAAACCGTGACCGACCTCATCAAGCAAGCAGCCGACGTAGATCCCGAAGATCCGCTCAGTCGTCAAGAACTTTCTGACGCGGCATACCAAGCCGAACGCCCAGCGCGAAATATTGCAACATGGGTTGAATCAACGTGTGGTTTAGCAATGCCTGACGTGATTGGCCTTGAGGGCAGTATTGCCCCAGAGTCCACTGTTGCGCCGTAGCGCACATAACTCAGCGAATTTCGCCGCGCTTCAAAATCACTTTGTCGACCAAACCGTATTCTTGACCTTGTTCAGCAGTGAACCAGCGATCGCGTTCGGCGTCAGCCTGAATGCGCTCAAGGGTTTGACCCGAGTGGAATGCAGTGAGCTCAGCCATACGGCGCTTGGTGTATCCAAGTTGTTCAACCTGAATTGAGATGTCAGTGGCCTGACCGCGCAAACCTGCAAGCGGCTGGTGCATCATGATGCGGGCGTTTGGCAGCGTGTAACGCTTTCCGGTTGCTCCGGCGGTCAACAAGAATTGACCCATCGAAGCAGCGAGACCCATGCACACGGTTGCAACATCGCAACTGACGAATTGCATGGTGTCGTAGATAGCCATACCAGCGGTCACTGAACCGCCAGGACTGTTGATGTACAACCAGATATCGGCTGCGGGATCTTCGCCTTCGAGATAGAGCAACTGCGCACAAATTTGGTTAGCCATGTCGTCATTGACATCGGTGCCCAACATGATGACGCGGTTCTTCAGGAGACGGGTGAAGATATCGGAACGGCCAGCGCCATCGCCAGAGTCAAGGCCCATGGGAGCATTTGCATCAAAAGTCATAGAGCGAGACTACCTCTCGGTATGACAGAATGTCGGAGTGGCGACACCCGAAAAATTCACACCAAATACTGACGACCTGATCCAAAATAATCAGAGTTTTTCCGCAAATTTTCCTGATCATGGACTCGCTCTAGCCCCAAAACGACATTTGGCCATTGTGGCTTGTATGGACAGCCGTATGGACATTTTCCAAATGCTCGGGCTTGCACATGGCGATGCGCACATCATCCGCAATGCTGGCGGTGTGGTCACCGACGATGTCATCCGATCTCTGGTTCTTTCCCAACGTCGTCTCGGTACTCAAGAAGTGATCTTGATTCATCACACCAACTGCGGCCTGCACAATGTTGACGAAGATAATTTCAAACACGAGATTGAAGATGAATGCGGGATCCGTCCCTGGTGGGCTCTTGAATCATTCCGTGACCCATTCAAGAGCGTCACCCAAAATATGAAGCGACTATCGATGAGCCCATTCATCAAACACAAATTGCATATTCGTGGTTTTGTGTATGACGTTGAAGACGGCCTTTTGCACGAAGCTCCTAGCGCCTAACACCCGACAGCACCACTGCTACTCGCGCGGTGTTCAAGAGTTCGGCTCGTATTGACAAAAGGCCCGCGACGCCCGCTGTTCCAGTTGGGCTTGCATCAATTGATGTCGTTCGAGGTGCGATACTCGACGCTTCAACAACATGTGATTCTGAGGCGACTACAACTTTGCCGTTCGTTCGTTGAATCTGCGCAATGTCTGCGACCCAGTCATACGTCTCGTCATCAAGGATTCCGTCAGCCAAAGAGACTGGCTCGTTTTCCCAGGCCCACATATGTTTCGTCCAATGTTGTGCGGGGTTCGCATCTGATTGCGCGGTGTTCCATGCTCGCGATAACGGAGCGCAACCTTCAGTTTGAACGGCGACCAAAGGTGCATTCATTCCTGCTTCGCTCAAGCCACGCGACACTGAGGCAGCAAATGCTCCACCTCCGACTTGCACAAAAACCCCATCAAGTGCAGTGACATTTTCTTGGGCAAGCTGCTGGGCCATTTCCCAACCAATAGTTCGACCGCCATCAAGACATAACGCGTTTTCAGGGCCTTGCACGCTGAACGGAATTGAACCTTTGTTAACTGCCTCGCGGAATCTCAAAACGGTTGGGTCACCAGGAGGGTCTTGGCGTTGACGAGCGCAACGGTTAATCCGAGCGCCAAGTGCAGTGAGCGTTTCAACGACAACGCCGCCAGCCCATTCGGGAATGAAAACATCAATCGGCCACTTCGCCGCCGCAGCCAAAGTAGACGCAGCAATTGCCGCGTTACCACACGAAGAAATGGCAAGAGTTGGACGGTCCGTTGAATTCGCCCAAGGTGCGATTCCTAATTCTTCGGCAACAAGAAGGTGTAAAAGAATCGCCATCAAATGTCGAGCTTTCTGACTACCACCAACATTGTGCGTTTCGTCCTTGACCCACACCCCACCCGGAGATTCAAACGACAAGTAATCGCTAAATGCAGATTGATACAGCATTGGGGTTGTCGCAAAACCCACACCACCGATTTTTGCAATCTCGTCGTCAAAACTTTGAACGAGCGACATTGTTCGCTCGTCACTCATGCCACGAGCAAGAGCGAATTGCCACCACAACATGTTGCGACGAAAAGCAATGAACGGATTGTGATGACTTTCAACAACATGTTGATCGCTCTCATCAATCAACAACACGTGATGTCGATCACCTTTTTCATTTGGACATCGCCACGGAGCAAACGTGTCGACCGAAACCTTTTCGGCACACGTTGCGCACGTGAATCCAGACATTTGTGACTTCAGCCTTTGGCGACGCGGGCATTGAAATCGTTGATCATTTCATCCCAGATCGGCAGGTAGCGGCGCAGACCCTTCCAGAAAGATTGATCTCGGCGAGCTTCAAACAATTCGAACGGCGTGCCCTGCTGTTCAACCCAGGTGTAGTAACCCAAGTTGAAAATACGGTTGCGATCGCGCTCGGTGCATTCGATCATGTCTTCTGTTGTCACATGACCAAAGTGGCGGCCAAACACTTCGGCCGCATCGACTGAAGTCATTTCTCCATTGAATCGCTCGTTGAGAGTCTTAACACGAGAGCTCGGATACAACGCTCCACCATCGGTCGCAACGGTCAATACTGCTTCATCTGGACCAAGGTTGAGCAACTTTGATGTCTTGATTGCGGCAAGCGTGTTACAGATTGACGAGAAGCCAAAGTGCGCAAGGGCGTCAATCAATTCAGTAGATAGACCCTTTTTCTCGGCGAGGTAGGCGCGACCAGCAGGAGTATTGAAGAGAACATCAAGTTCATCGGTTGCACGGTCGCTGATTCCGCAGATGACATCACTATTTGTGATGTTGTGGATCAGGGGAATGTGCTTGTCACCAATTCCTTGAATGTTGTGCTCACCAAAACCGTTTTCCAACATCGTCGGACATTCGAGTGCTTCAACTGAAACTATCTTTGCGCCGTAATCATCTTTCAAACGATCGCCAGCAGCAATCGTTCCAGCTGAACCAGTTGCCGAGGTGAATGCCGCGAGAGAAATATCGCGGCCAGCCTTCTTCATTGAGTCACGCACGGTTTCAAACACATGACCAAACGCACGACCAGTGACTTCGTAATGACCGAGGTGATTCGAGAATTCGCAGAACTGATTGAAAATAAAGTTCACTGGGTCTTTGTCAAGTTCGTTACACGCGTCATAGATTTCTTTGACGTTGCTTTCGGTTCCGACAGTCTTAATGACATCCTCGGCCGGGTTTGCACACCACTCGTCAAGCCAATCAAAACGTTCTTGACTCATACCCGCGGGCAAAATTGCAACACCACGACAACCCATAATGCGACTAATCGCCACACCACCGCGTGCATAGTTTCCGGTTGATGGCCAAATCGCACGATGATACGTCGGATCAAATTGCCCAGTCACAACACGGGGTGCGAGACACGAGTAAGCCGCAAGCACTTTGTGCGCGGTGATCATCGGAAAACGATCGCCGAACACAACAATGATCGGGTTCGGCACACCAGTCAACGACGACGGCAGAACAATGTGGTCAGGGACATTCACGCGATTCCCGTCGAGGTCGTTGTACCAGTGCACACGCCACAAGTTGCGGGCGTCGGGGCCCTGCGGATTCGCATCCCCAACGAGGGTCGGATCGACCGAGGCAGGATTCGCCAATTGAGCAAAGGTCGGGAGCACGATGCCCTGTTCGCGGAATCGAGCGACACTGTTCGCGAGGGCCTTCGAATCGACGACCCGGTCGGCTAGACCGAACTGATTTTCAAGGGCGGCAATTGTCTCAGAACTCACGGATGTGGTGGTCACCTTTACAGTTTGTCAAAAAAACTGGGCTTCGCACTGTCTTACCCCGAGATCAGTCATCAGTCACCCATGTAATTTTCCAAGTAACTACTTGCGTTATTCAGATATCCTGCCCAATGTGGCAACTGGACACACCAAACAACGCATTATTGAGCACTTGCAGGTGGTCCACACCTCGACAGCCCCAGAAATGGCCCGAATGTGCGATGTCACCGACGCCGCCATGCGCCAACACCTCGAACAGTTAGAGACCGAAGGCCTGATCTGCCGAGACGACCAGCCCAATACTGGCTCCACCCGAGGGCGCCCAGCGGTGCATTGGGTTCTGAACTCCGAACAGCTGCAAAGTATCTCTGACAGCTTCCCCGAGACCTTCCCAGATCGTCACCACGACCTAGCCGTTGACCTTCTATTAGGTGTGACTGAATCGTTTGGTCCTGAAGCAATGCAGTCAGTGTTAGCCCGTCGGGGTGAGCGTCTTGCAAAGCATTATCAGACACTCTTAGCCGATCTGCCGCTTGCCGAACGCGTCGAACGACTGGCGATCGCGCGAGACGCCGAGGGATACCGCGCCGAAGCCAGCGTCGCTGCAGACGGCAGCCTTCTGTTGACCGAGCACCATTGCGCAATTGCCCAGGCAGCTGCCGCATGTGCAGGTTTATGCGAATCAGAACTTGTCGTTTTTCGCACTGCTCTTGGGCCAGATACGACCGTTGAGCGAGTGCAATTTGCGCCAGCCGGTGACGGCCGATGCAGTTACCGCATCAGCCCTCGATGATCTCTGAGATCTGCATCACTGGTGTGATGTTGGTGTAGTTCGCCACATCGGCCATGACATCACCCGTCAACGGTGAGCCCATTGCACTCTGAAATACCTCAAGTGAATCAAAGGTCATGTGCACGGCAGCTTCGTAAGGTCCGTTGATGACCTTGTCGATTTGAGTACCAACCGGACTCCAAGCCTTAGCAGCCAAGGGAACATGAGTGGTGCGGTAATAGTCGTGATTGAAGGTTGAACCTTCACCTGATGGGTAGAGAACAGATACGCGAATCATGACTGTGACCGTACTACTTCGCCACTTCTTCCCCGTAGTCTTTCAACCGCTAACACGACTTTGCGGGCGTGGCGAAACTGGCAGACGCGCAGGATTTAGGTTCCTGTTCCGAAAGGAGTGTGGGTTCAAGTCCCTCCGCCCGCACTCGAACACCCGCTAGAACAGTGTTATGACTCGAATCGTCGACCTGTCCACCCCGGCGCTCATCGTTGATCGCCAAAAGTTTGACGCCAATGTGGCGACAATGGCCGCTGTTCGACCTGGCCTCACCTTGCGCCCCCATGTCAAAGCCCACAAGTCGACTGCGCTCGCGGCTCAACTCGCTGCAGTCGGGCATACCGCGTTTACATGCGCGACTCCTCGCGAAGTCATTGGCATGGCACAAGCCGGTCTTGGAGCAGATTTGTTGCTCGCCAATGAGACAGTCGACGTTCAACGCTTGCTCGCAATGGCGGCATTGCTAGATAGAGCTCGTGTCACTGTGGCGATTGATTCTCAAACCACTGCGACTTTGGCTGCGGAATGTGGCATCAAAGATGTGTTGATTGATGTGAATGTTGGTATGCCGCGATGCGGAGTTGCACCTGAACTTGCCGGTGGACTTGCGGCATTTGCAGTTTCGCTCGGGCTCAATGTGCGCGGAGTCATGGGTTACGAGGGACACTTAATGACGGTTGCTGATCGCGATGAACAACGCAACAAAGTTCGCGCCGCAATGGAATTACTTGTCCAATGTTTTGATGAGGTGCGCACCCAGACTGGTGACGGCTGCACGATCATTTCTGCGGGCGGCACCGGAACATTTGATTTATACGATCCTTCCGACCCGATTCTTGCTCGCGTTAATGAGGTACAGGCCGGAAGTTACGCATTAATGGATTCGCACTACGGATCTCTCAATCTTCCGTTTCAACAGGCGTTGTACGTCATCGGAACTGTGATTTCAGTGAGCGACGGATGGGCCGTGATTGATGTTGGTCTGAAGTCGCTCGGAATGGACCACGGCAATCCAACGATTGACGGAGCGAGCGTGTGGTTCTGCAGCGACGAACACATCACGTTTTCGATGAAGGATGGCCAAGCACTTCCGGGCATTGGGAACCGAGTGTTAGTTCAACCGGCGCATATTGATCCGACGATCGCACTGCACGAAGTGATGCACATCGTTGACCAGATCGAGATCGGCGTGCTGTCAGGAGAAACAGTGACTGGCGGAAAAGTGGCTGGCGGAACCGGGGAAACAGGAACAGACGGACACGTCATAGATACCTGGCCTGTCAACCTCCGCCACTGGTAACCGGCAATTATCTACCACTTTGGAATTTCCCTGCCGCTAGGCGGCAGGGAAATTCCAAAGTGGCGAAAAAGGGGGTGGGAGGCGAGGTTGCGGAAGGCTCGGCCGCGATGTGACAACTCATTCTTTTCGGCATCACTCATCTCGGCAAACGTTCGCTCATCACCATCAAACGCTCCAGGGTTAGGCACGAACAGCGGGTCGAAGCCAAAGCCTCGACTTCCCCGCTCAGCGAGCGCAATATGTCCGTCACAACGACCTTCAACGATGAGTTCGCTTCCGTCGGGGAAACACACGATCACCACAGTCAAGAAATAGGCCGCACGTTCGACTTCACTCACACAATTCTTAGCGCGCAATGCTTCAAGTAATTTCGCCCGATTCGCTGCATACGGAGTTTCTGCATGATCAGGACGATCATCCGCATATCGCGCTGTGCGCACACCTAGTTCTCCAGGTAAAGCATCAACAAACATTCCCGTGTCGTCCGCTACTGCAGGTAGTCCTGTCGCCTGCAAAATCGCCATTGCTTTCAAACGCGCATTACCCACCAACGTGTCGGCATCCTCGACCACATCGGGAATGTCTGCCGGCCGAGGCAACAGATGCACGAGCCCATCAAGCAGCTGTTCAATTTCGTACACCTTGTCTGGATTAGCCGATGCACACACCAGTGTGGGCAAACCGCGATCGCTTGTCACTTCAACGGATCACTTAGCGCGACGTGTTGGCTGACTCTCGAGCAATTCACTCTGCAAATCAAAGATTTGTGCAAGACCGTTCTCGGCGAGACCCAACAACGAGTCAAGTTCACTGCGTGAGAAAGCCATTCCTTCAGCGGTTCCTTGCACTTCAACAAAACGATTCAAGGTTGAACCCTTTTCGCGCAACATCACTACGTTCATGTCCACTTCTGCAGTGCTGTCTTCAACATATGGAAGGTCAATGACAGGAGTTCCGTTCACAATGCCGACGCTGATTGCTGCACACAATGAGGTCAACGGATGCTGACTAATCACGCCGTTCTGCACCAAACGCGAGAGCGCATCATGTAGCGCCAAGTAGCCGCCACAAATGCTGGCTGTACGTGTTCCACCATCTGCTTGCAATACATCGCAGTCAACGACAACTTGACGCTCACCCAACAAACCCATGTCGCACGATGCTCGCAAACTACGACCAATGAGCCGCTGAATTTCTACAGTGCGGCCGCTTTGCTTACCCTTGGCAGCTTCACGATCAACACGTTCGGGTGATGAACCAGGCAACATCGAATACTCAGCAGTGACCCAGCCTTTACCGCTGCCCTTCATCCAACGCGGAACATCTTCATCAATACTGGCGGTACACAAAACCCGCGTGCGACCGAAAGAAACGAGCACACTGCCTGCCGACATTTCAGTGAAATCGCGTTCAAATGAAATCGGACGAAACTCATCGTGTTGGCGTCCATCAAATCGTGTTCCAGCAGTACTCATGTTTTCTAGTTTCCTTTGTTCCATATATCGACATTTGATAATTCAGGACCCAACAATCGGGTTCCTAAAGCCTTAAACCAACTGACGTCGCCACTTGACATAAAAGTATGTCGACCCGAACGATCAGAATCTTTTCGCAACATGTGCTGCTGTTCAAGTTGATCACGTAATGCAAAAGCCGTTTCATCAGCCGATGACACCAACGTGACATCAAGGCCGACCACGTCAGAGATCACGCGAGCTAGGTACGGGTAGTGCGTGCAGCCGAGCAACAATGCATCAACATTGGCCTCAACGATCGGGGCCAACATTCGTTGCGCCAACAACGTCACCTCAGGGCCCGACGTTCGACCACGCTCTACAAATTCAACAAAACCTGGACACGCCGCACCCACCAATTTCACACGCGCCCCAAGCGATGCGCGTGACACAGCTAGATCGTAAGCACCCGAACCGATCGTGCCAATCGTGCCAATAACGCCCACTGTTCCAGAACGCGTTGCGCGCACCAACGATTGTGCACCTGGGTCGATGACTCCGATAACCGGGATATGCAATCCGTCTGCAGCCAACTCGGCTTCAAGTTCGTGCACCGGCAAAGCAGCGGCAGCAGTATTGCAAGCGACCACGATCGCTTTTGCGTTGTAGTCCCGCACCAAACTCCATGCCAATTCGCGGGCGTAGTCACGAACGTCGTTTGGATCTTTATCACCATATGGATACCGGCCCGTATCGCCGATATAGACGATGTCTTCATTGGGCAATAAATCAATCACTGCTCGAGCCACAGTAAGTCCGCCGAAACCAGAATCAAAGATTCCGATCGGTCCATTGACATCAAACTCATTGCTCACATCATTCAGGCTAGGCGAAAACAGACCAAACGAGAGTTCTATGGCTCAAGCGAACTACGGTTATGCCATGAGTTCATACCGCCACATCGTTTTATTCAATTGGAAATCTGACACTCCCGCAGGTCACGCTGAGAAGACCATTGAGGCACTCGGTCGACTTCGCCCAAAAATTCCGCAAATTCAATCGTATGAATTTGGAGCAAACCTTGGAATTAACCCAGGCACTTACGACTTTGCTGTCACGGCAACTTTCAACTCTGTTGATGATTACACCACTTATCGCGACCATCCCGATCACAAAGCCTTTATTGCTGAATTCACTGCACCATATGTTGAAACCCGTGCATCGATTCAGTTTGAAATCTGATTTCTGAAATCAGACCATCTTGCTCATCGCCACTCTCCTAGCGCTCGGCGCTGCAGTCCTGCACGCCGGCTGGAACTTGGCTGTCAAACAGTCTGGCGATCGATGGCTGGCATTATGGGGACTTTTTGTCGCTGGTGGAATCATTGGACTTCCATATGCTCTCGTCGCGACTTTTCAGGGAGACCTTGGTCTTGCTGCATGGGGTTGGGCGATTGCAAGTGGGTCGGTGCACGCGTTTTATATTGGTCGTTTGGCGCGCACATATGAAATCGCGGATTTCAGCGTCACCTATCCCATCGCTCGCGGAGGTGGCGCTTTAGTTGCAGCGATCGGCGGCGTGATTTTTCTTGACGACCATCTCTCCCTACTTTCTATTATTGGCATTGTCATCGTTGTCGCGGGACTCGTCGCGCTTTCAGGGCAAGTTGATTGGAAGCACATATGGCCTGCGCTCATTGTTGCAAGTCTTATCGGCATGTACACCGTGATTGACAGCAAAGGTTCGCGCTCGACAGTCGGCAGCGCATACGCGATGGCCATCTTTGTCACCGGCGGAATCGGCACAACTATTCAGGGCCTCTACCGCCGCAATTGGGCTGCCATGAAGGCCAGCATCTCGCCGATGTGGCGCCAATATTTCTTAACCGGACTCGCATCTCTCGTCACTTATTGGATGGTTCTACTCGCAGTGCGTCGTGCACCAGTTGGCTATGTCACCGCGTTACGTGAATCGAGCGTTGTCTTCGCCACATTTATTGGCTGGAAAGTATTGAAAGAAGACAGTGGGCTTCGCCGGATTCTTTCTTCGCTGCTCATTGTCGCTGGACTCGTCACCTTGGTTATTGGTCGTTGATACGTCTCCTTGTTACAAACGATCAGCCAACCCTGACGCACGGATAACAACAGTATTTACCGCTGTTCGCAAGGCAGATTCGCTCGCCACAATTGTTAACTGCTCCCGAGCGCGTGACACTCCTGTATAAAGCAGTTCACGAGTCAACAACCGAGACCGCCCGGTCGGCAGAACGACGACTGCATGTTTGTATTCAGAACCTTGACTCTTGTGAATCGTGAGTGCGTGAACGGTTTCAACTTCTGGTAAACGCACTGTTGGGAACTCACGGGGTCCATCTATGCCATCAAAGACCACTCGAACCCCGCCGTCTCTATCGGAGCAAACAACACCAACGTCACCGTTATACAAATGGTTGCTGTGATCATTTTTGGTAATCAGAATTGGTCGCCCGATAAACCACTGTTTACGGGTTGAAGTGCCGATCCACTGGTTAACGGTCCGATTCCATCCTGCGATACCGAGTTGACCCGAACGTGAGGCACACAGCAATTGCAACTCGCCGAGTTTCTCAAGTACCTCGCTGTATTTGGATGCACCAGCGAGATCAACAACCTCTAAGGCGTGCCGACGAATTGCAAATCCCAAAGATTCAAACGCAGCGAGATCCGCTTCCTCTTTACTTGATGGGTCAATCCAACTCACAACCCCACCGCTATTGCGTTCTGGTTGGAGAATTTCAATCAAACGATCGGCATCGCCAGATTGAACTGCTTTGACAACCTGTTCAATCGGCGAGCCGATGGCATAACGAAATTGCGTCGTCAACCGTTTGGTACAACCATGAAGATTAGTTCCTTCGGCCTTGGCTGCAATTGAAATATCGGCAAGCACAGTTCCGGCATCGACGCTCGCCAGCTGCTCTGGATCGCCAACCAAGAACAACTCAGTAGTCGGACGTAATGCCTCAATCAAACGATGCATCATTGACAATGACAACATTGAGGCTTCGTCAATAATGACCAAGTCGTATGGCAAGGGATTTTCGCGATCGTATTGAAAACGGCCGCTGCGCCGAACCGGCGAATAACCCAGAAGTCGGTGAATCGTGATTGACGGAGATTCTTGGACTCGTGCAATGACTTCTGGAGAGGCCTTTTCACTCAGTAATCGCGCTTCAATTGCTTGACGCATACGGTCAGCCGCTTTTCCAGTCGGCGCTGCCATTGCAACCGAAACATCTTGCGCAGAACTACCGGCGAACCGCTCGACAAGCTGCCTCGCAACTTCGGTCGTCTTTCCGCTGCCGGGACCGCCGAGAAGTACTTTCAGTCGCGAGCCAGAAGCCGAACTCATCCAGTTAGCGATTGAACGTTCTTCTTCAAAACTCCGCAGAACATATAGACGTGAGCCATCCAAAACGAAAGGTCGCCGAGGTAACCGCTCAACGGTTGAAGGTGTCGCAACAAGATCATCATGTTCGGTGACTGCTTGCACCCATTCATGCGAAGGTGGCCACGTCAACGCTCCATCCTCAAGATCATCGGGATACCAGCGATCGATCTCATGGAGATCAATACAGGTGTGTCCACCTTCGGAAGCATTCAGTGCCAAGGCAAATGACAACCAGACCAGGTCGTTCACTATCGGCGGAACCACGCCTTCATTGACTAATGAAAGCAACGTCGCGACTGCCGAAAACTGCGACTTGGTCACCGCTCCACCATCTACGTAATAGTTCAATCGTTCGGGATAGATACTCATGGTCGATCTCCCGCAAACAGATTGGATAACTTCTCCCAAAGGCCTACTGGCGCTTTCCATTGAAAGACGCCGTATGGCATGTCATCAGCATATTTTGGTGATTCAACACCAACCATTCCACGCACGAAGAAGTAAGCAATGCCAGCAATCACTTCATCGGCGTTCATTGTGGGTTGGCGCCAGCGCAACATGCGATAAATCGCCGTTCCGTATAAGAGTGCCTGAAGTGGGTAATGGTGATGTTCCATTGCATTTACTAACTCTTTGGGCGCGTAGGCATCCATTAATGAAGTGACCTCGTCGTTATCCAGGCGATTCGTTTTGTAGTCAGTGATGAATAACCGAGGCGATCCGTCTTCGGCATGTACTCGAATCACTGCGTCAATTGAGCCATTGAGTAATCCGGCCAGCGGAATATCGAATGAACTGTCGCTCAACGAATCGGCATATGCGTAGAGAACATCACCTGCATCAAGAGACGACTTCAGAACCTTGCCGATATCGCTTGCCAAGACTCCTTGGCTCAGTTTCGCCAATGACATTTCAAAATCTAGTTCACTCAAACGGTCACTCGGATCAATGTCAGCAAGAGCCTTGCCAAGAAATGGCTTTCCGAGCGGAGTTAGGTAAGAGGCGATGACCCCGTCAATCAACTGATCGCGGAATGGACGCAACAAAGCCGAACTGGCGTGGATGTCAATTGCTCGAGTGACTTCCTCGCGCAAATCTTTTGATGTGTCAACGACTTCGTAGACCTTGTGCATGACCCGACCAAAGTAAGTCCCCCCTGGCACGCGGGCCAGTGGCATGTCGACGCCTTCAGGCAAACCGGTCGGTACATCGTGAGCGGCGTATTGGTGCGCTCCCACTCCAAGCAAAGACATGTCAATCGGGGCTTCATCAAGGCCACCCGATTCGCGCGTAAATCCTGAACTATGCGCGTCTGTTTCACGATCTTGTTGACGCGCGGTGATACCGCTGAAAGAAGTTCGTCGATAGGACTGCACAACCGAGGCTGGTGCAGGCGCCAAATCAAGATGTCCTCGAGACGTTGCGGATGAGACCCGATAAACCTTGGCTTTGCCCAAAGTGTCAACGCCGCGCTTTTCAACTTTGCCTGCGAGTTTGACGGCTTCTGCTACGTCGGTGCACAGGTCAAAGACTGATGGAATCAGCACACCCTTTGACGTAGTGACTCCCGATGTATGCAACACCGACAAATGGTGCTCGGCCCGCGTGAGTGCGACATACAGAAGGCGACGATCCTCTTCGTCATCAGCGGCCTTAATGGACTCTTTAGTGCTGGGATCAACTTGTCCAATCGCCCAACCGATATCGATCACTCGACTGCGTTGACCATCTGCCATCACTCGGGTGTACACCGGGGCGTTTTGTGAGTTCCCATCATTTGTCTTCCAAAGATCTGCCACGATCACCACAGGAAACTGCAAACCCTTTGCACTATGGACAGTCATAATCTGCACTGCTGCAGAATCACTTTCAACTCGTCGACTCACTACTTCAGACAAGTCTTCAATTGTCTGAAGTTGTCCGAACACTTCAAGAGCATGGGCCGCGCTACACGGCCGACCCTTGCTGTATTCATGAAGTAGATCCATCACGTGCGCAAAATCTGCCAAATAGCGCTCGGCATCAGTTGTTGACGTCAACGAACGGGCCACGTTGACATCTCGCAAAATTGCACTACTTAATGCTGCTACTCCAGAACGACGAAGAATGTTCGCCCAAGTTGCGATCTGTTCTTGCCAACCTGCCAACATCTGGTCGTCCAAAATTTCTGGATCAGTGAATGAGTAGCCAAAAAATGGAGTTGCGATCGCGAGTCGAGTTCGTCCCAAATCAGAAACTCGTTCCATGGCTTCAAGCAGTGAACGAACCGCCAAGGCGATGTGACTCTTCATCACTGATTCGGTTCCGTTACTGACAGCGGGAACGCCATAACGTCGAAGTTCTCGTTCAATGTTGCGGCCAACTGCTTTCTTGCCAACCAGAACACAAATGTCTTCTGGTCGGATAGCACGACGTGCTCCCTGCGAATCTTTTGAAGAAACAGGAACGGAACAATTTGCAAGTATTTCAAGCACTCGACGAGCAACTGGGTGAGCAAGTCCACCTTGGTTCGTGATGTTGCCCACATCAATCAGGGTCAACGGCGCCGTGCCGTCAATTGCTGACCCGGAATGCCGATCAGGCGTCGACACCTTGATGTATTGAATCTCTGGTCCAAAAGTTTGTTGGTCAAAGAGCACGTTCAGTCCATCAATCAGATGCTCATCAGATCGTTGATTCTGCGCCAATGTTCGCATGGGCTTACCGTTGCGGTGTTCAACATAAGCCGCCACATCTGCCCCACGGAAACCGTAAATAGCCTGCTTTGGATCACCGACGGTCACTAACGCTCGGTCATCCTCTCTCGTGACCGAATCAAATGTGCAAGTAAAAAGATCCCACTGCAACATGTCGGTGTCTTGAGCTTCATCCACAAACGCCAACGCATATCGCTCTTTGAATGCCTGGACAACAGCCGGGTACTTACCAGATGTCACGACCTCGGACGCTCGACGCAAGAGGTCGTTATACGAAGGCGAGTGAGTGCTCTTTTCTTGGACGCGACGAACTGCGTCGACGACGACCTTTTCGAGTTCGGCATAAATCGCCAACTCATCAACCGTCTTACTTGTGCGATCAAACCACAACTCGGCTCGCGGAGATCCGAGCTTGGCCTTAACAAGCAATACCAACTTTGACTCATTGCCTTCAGCGATGATGTGCCCCTGCACACCCGATTCGACTAAAGCATCATTCACAGCTTCAAGCACCAGACGATTGGTTGCGTCTTCTCCATCAAGTTGCATCGTTGACAGACCAGCCAGACCAAGCACTTTGTTACAGACGGCGTGGATCGTTGAAATCGTTGCAGTATCAAATTCAACGACAGCGCGACGTAAGCGACGAATGATGTCAGCACGCGATGCAAGATCGTCCGCCAGAGCTATTGAAATCGCATCACCGTCATCTGGCGAATTGCTCGCTAACTGATCGGCAATTTGTACCATGCGCCGTCGAACCCGGTCACGCAATTCGGCAGCTGCGTTACGAGTGAACGTCGTGATCAAGATATTGCCAATGCGCAATTCTTCACGTAATGCAATTTCGCGAGCAACCAGCGCGGCAACCGAGTATGTCTTTCCAGTTCCAGCGCTTGCTTCAATCACCAGGCCATTCACTAGTTTTTCGGTCGCTAAATCAAGGGCGATCATGGATATAGATGTAGGTGTAGGTGTAGTACTCATGAGATTGCGTACGCTTCCTTTCCCGTGCCTGGCGCTATTTGTAAAGCTTTCTCAGCCATCGCCCAGTACTGCTCAATAGACCCGCCGGGAGCACACACGACATCAAAATCTGGATCAGAACCAAAACAAATGAACTCGTTCGACTTGGTATACCGCTCCGAACGAACAAACTCATCAAATGATTTCCGAGCAGCATCGCGGTCAATACTTAATTTATGGACTGCGCCATTGAACCGACCGATAGGTGTCGAAAGGGCGATGTAGTACATCTCCTTCAAAATTTCTATCCGTGCCAATGCATCGTCAATAGGTTTCGCGGTTGAGATAGGAATTCTGCGTGCAATTCCGATGTCAGCGTTCTTCTTTTTGTCCTTCTGATGAATTGAACGGACACACTCAACAGGTGAACCAGCAGCGATCAGGGTCAACAATTGGACCGCCAAAGCCCTTTTATCGCTCCAATAAGCTGCATCGAAATCATCTTTGAAAGATGTGAACACCAAGGCTGGTTCGTCAGCTCGAAGATCAATTCCTGGCATTGACCCACGCACCAAAGTTTGATCAGTTAAGCGCAACTCAATATCGGTGGTTTCAAGGCCCGTGAGATGGAAACCATTTTCATCCGCCTTGTCAACAAAGCTTTGTGCCAGCGACTCCGCCACGAGCAATTCAGATTCGCCGAATGCACCTACCGGCAAGAGTCCCGTCAAACGAATTGTCTGTTGCCATTTACTCACGTCAAATGAAGTGCCTTCGGCCAAGAGACCATCCAAGAATGACCGAGCAACTTCTTTGAAGTTCTTCGACTCCAAGGGCAACGTCGCATCGTCGGGAGTGAGATCTTCGCGATACGTATTGACACCTAACGTATTTCGCAAGAAAAGATCGAGCGGATTGACAAAAGCCCGCTCAAGATCAGACAGCTCGACAATGTGTTGTCGATCTATAACGAATGACTGACCATGTGCCACTGGGGCTTCTTCAAGAGTGTGTTGTCGAATCGCATCGGCGAGCGATCGCAGAGAATCGTCGGGTGACCAAACACGATCGCTCACGACATCACCCGAGACAAAGTTCTTCTCACTCGCGGCGTGTCGAGGATGAACGATTTCTATGTGCGAACATTCTTCACCGTCACGAGTTGTATGTGACTTGACTCCGTTGCGGCCACAAAAATCAACAAACTCAGCCAACGGCGTGACCATTGGGATCGGGGTGTTGTTTTTGATACTGCGCCCATTACAGGTGATGATTAATCGCTCGCTGGCAGCCATCAGGGCATCAAGCAAAACTCGACGTTGTTCAGCGCGTGGGTCGGGGTCGCCAACAAATTGCTGAGCGTCAACTAAGTCATCGCCTTCAGATTCACCCAATGACAAGGAACCATCGTCCACACCAACCACGCAGATCACACGGAAGGGCACGCTACGCAAAGGAATTGTTGACGATGCGGTGACCGCACCAGTTCGCAATGGCTGACGACCAGGAGCCGTCGTTAAACGCTCAGTCAAGACGTCCGCGAATTCAGAAAAGTCAACGGGGATTGAAACTGACTCTTCTCCACCCATGCCGAACCGAACATGGTCCAAGGCCTCGAGAGCCGCTTCAAGTTCGGGATCATTCGATCCGGCCAGAGATATCAGCGCTTCTTGAACCATGTCACATGAACGCCCGACAGTGTTCGCATTGTGCGTTTGAGTTTCGAGGTTTCCAAGAATGTCAAGAATCGCAGTGAGTTGCGCAATCGCTGGAATATCAGACACTTCAAAGTCGGTCAGCGGCACTACCCCACCAAGTTCAATTGCCGGCGCCTGATCGGGAAGAGTTGCACCTAACAACGTCCGCTCAATCGCGGCTTTCCAGGTATGAGCATTTTCTCGTGGCGCATTCAGCCCAGCACGTACACGCTGCTGTGCATCAAGACCCCAACGCACCCGTGCCCGTTCGGCAATGCGATACCACAGTGCAACGGAATCGGTCGAAACATTGAATTGCTTGCGGACCAGTGACGACGCAGCGAGCCCCATCACATCATCGACCGAGAAGCGACCCATGGTGACTCCGAGCAGGGTGTTGAGTAAGTCAGCACCATCACTGACCTCACGCAATGAACGGTCACCAACGACGAGCGGAATCGTGATTGTACGCCCCGAAGAAACTTTGACCGGTCGATCAAAAATGGCCTCGAGATACGGCGCCGCCGATTCAATGTTGGGACACAAGATGACAACTTCGTCAGGCTGCAAGTCTTCAAGTTCATTGAAAGCATGCATTAACGCGGTGTGAGCAACTTCAACTTGGCGCGAGATGTGATGGCAACGATGAATTAACAGGGAATGATCGTTGACATCAAAAATCCGCGGCACAGCTTTCAAGTCATTGACAACAACATTCTGTAAGTGATGCAAAAAACTCTTCGATTCATTGCGCCGCGTAGCAACAAATCCTGGACGAATGCCCTGTGATGCCAATACCTTTTGCAATTCATACGAACCACGCGACCAAGAAGCCACGAGTGAATCAACACCGTCTGGAATAACAAAGTTTGTTTCGCGCAACGGAACGACTCCACGAGTCAACGGCAATGTCGCCAGTTCATTACTCCAGTGTTTTTCGAGTCCAGGCGATGGATGCACTAGGAATACTCGTACGTCACTCACCGTTCCTAGGGCTTCAAGAACTCGAAGGTTTTGCAACGAAAGCGATTGCAGACCTACTACGAGCAAGCGACTAGGAACGCCCTCAATCTTTGTGCCACTCGCAATGTTGTCCAACAGTTGCGCAGTCACCATCGGCCAACTGGGTTGGTCAATGACTGTTCGCAGGTCGCGCCACAATTCGAATTGAGGCATTTGTTCGGGCGATAAAGCCCTCAAGACATATTCGTTGTCAAGTACTTCAGTTGAAGATTCAGCGGTCAAGATAGGTGAACCATTTTCCCAAGCCACGATCATGCCCGGGCGTCGCACTGCATAACGGTCAAAGCGGTCGGCCATGCGACGCGCTGCACGCAGAGGTCCACCGCATCGCTCAATCAGTTCTTGGTAATACGCGTGGTTGGGATTCTGAGAAAAAATCGAGAGTAGTCGCGCCGTCATTCGATCGATCGACCATGGGTCATCAGACATCATTCGATCGGGGGCAATAAAGCGATTGAGCATTCCGACGTAACCGACTTCGATATTCGTCGCAATTCCATCGCCAAACCCAGGTCGCGCGCCAAAGCGACGGGCCAACTCGGGCATCAACCACGCCTTGACTCCGGCAGTTGGCACGATGACGTACTCACGCTGAAA
>Ga0114977_10000337_pt1 | contig 32290 bp, 51 predicted proteins | sample S_130805_MF_Meta_FD_87026 | JGI IMG/M metagenome (GOLD analysis project Ga0114977, IMG submission 87026) | Freshwater microbial communities from Lake Simoncouche, Canada to study carbon cycling - S_130805_MF_MetaG | ecosystem: Environmental > Aquatic > Freshwater > Lake | place: Lake...
CATGACACATTGAGAAATTGGTGCAAGAAACACGAAGATTTTTTCGGTGCATATAAGATTTGTAAGGACATTCAGAAGGATTTTCTCATAGAACATGGAACAAAAGGCAACTATAACGCTGCTTTTACCAAGTTCCTAGCTGTAAATGTGACTGATCTTAGAGACAAGGTTACACATGAAATCGGAGAAGTGAACCTTGAGTTTGAATCTAAAGATTAAATACACTCCACTACCATCACAAAAGCCTGTATTTGATGATGACGTAACTGAAACAATCCTACATAGTGCAGGACTAGGATCTGGTAAGTCATACAATCTTTGCATGAAGTTATTGAAGCTTTCTAAGCTTAACAAGGGCCATGCTGGTGGATTGCTTTGTCCGTCATACGCAATGTTTAAGAAAGATATTTACCCAACATTCCAGGACATATTTGAGAAATCAGGAATTAGCCGTGGAAAGATTTGGGAATATAATGCGCAAGATAAGGCATACACATTCATCTGGAATAACAAACCACTCTATATCTTCACAGCAGAAAATGAAATCGCTGGCCCTAACTTGGGATATGGTGGTGTAAATGAGTTCTCACTCTGTCCATGGGATCGTATCAATCAATTCATCAGACGTATAAGAACAGATGCACCATTCAAGCAAAAGATTCTAGCTGGTACACCAGAAGATAAATTTGGTTGGGTTATGGATTACGTCAACATGATGAATGAACAGGAAGCAAAAGAACCTGGTAAGTTTAAAATCGTATTTGGTGACACATCAGAGAACAAACATATTGATCAAACCTACGCCAATACTCTTGAATATATGCTTGATAAAAAAGCATTACAGGTATTCAAAGAAGGAAGAATTGTTAAGATAAGTGGAGATTTATTTTACTATTCTTTTGATCGGGCAAGGCACGTTAGAGAAGTAAACCATGATAAAAGAAGCACAGTTTACGCTAACCTTGATTTTAACGTAGGGAGGATGACTTGCACATTCGCTCATAGATCATCAACCAAGACATTATTCTTTGATGAGTTTGAACTATTGGGCAATTCAGATACAGCACAAGCAGCCAATGAAATACTTAAAAGATATGGACGAAGTGTTATCATAACTATTGACGCAAGTGGTAAGAACAGAAGAACATCAGGCGCATCAGATTATCAGATCTTAATGCAAGCAGGATTTGATAAAAGCCAAATTAGATTTAAATCGGTAAATCCAAGGTTCAGAGAAAGACAATTATTGGTAAATGGTAAGTTTGATAAAGATGAAATTGTCATATCTCCAAAGTGCAAAGTCTTAATCAAAGACCTTGAGCAAGTGGAACAAAACAAGCTAACATTTGAAAAGATAAAAGACAAAGATGGTAAATTGACACACGCAAGCGACACATTAGATTATTTTATCGACTATGAGTATTCTCTTTATTTGAATAGATCAACAACTTTCACGCAACTATAGGATAAAAAAATGTTAAAACAAAGACGTAAAGAAATAATTGAATACATTAAAGCTCATAGAGATTTTCTAAAGCAGAACACAGAAGCGTTAGATATTTATGAAGGAAACCTTCTTCCTTACGTTGACAACATTCTAAGAAATTCTTTATCTGCTCATTATTATAATTCGATTAAAGATAGAGTACTTCCTATTAATATCCTTCAAAGGTTTATTGATAAAGTATCAACCACCTACTCAAAACCACCTACAAGAAGCTCGCAAGACCAAAGAACAATGGACTTTGTTAGCTTCTATGAAAAGGCATTAGCAGTTAATAACTCAGGTAACATTGCTGACGTTTATTCTAATTTGTTTAAGATGTTTGCATGGGAGCCTTACATAGACAAGAACGGAAAACCAGCATTAAGAGAATTGGCAGGTAACAGCTTTCTAGTTATGTCCGATTCAATGGTTAACCCTGAAGAGGAAACAATCTTTATTAAGTTTATGGGAAAGCAAACCAATGATGATGATTCATTGCTTTTGTTTGTTTATACCGATCAAGAATTTGATGCGTTTTATATGAGTGGAACAGAAGCGTCTGAATATCTTGTTGATAATGAAGGGATTAATATAATTGGGACTATTCCATTCATTTATGGTAAGCGTCAAAAGAATAGACTTTTACCAGTACTTGATTCTGATATGCTTTCAATCTCTAAAGCTATTCCTGTAATGATGACAGACGCTTCAGGTGCGCAAATGTACCAATCATTTAGCATTATTTATGGAATAGATATTTCAGCAGAAAATCTAAAAATGTCACCTAACGCTTTGTGGTCAATTAAATCTGATCGTGAAAGCGACAAGAATCCAAGCCTAGGTGTTTTAAACCCTACTGCTGACACAGATAAGATTATTCAATTCATCACTACTACATTTACGCTATGGTTAGAAACTAAAGGTGTTAGAGTCGGATCTGTTGGATCGGTTGATGCTGGCAATGTTTCTAGTGGTATCTCTAAAATCATTGATGAGATGGATGTTTGGGAACTTAAAAAGAAATCTCAGGCATGGTTTAAAAAAGATGAAGAAGAATTATGGAATGAAAAACTACCAAAGATCCACAACTATTGGATTAAATCAGGACAAGTTCTACCTGCATTAGTGCCACCTATTATGCCTGAAGTTTTAGATGTTGTTGTTGAATTTGAAATGCCTAAGCCAATGGTAAGCAGAACAGAAGAGATTGCACAAATTAAAGCTGAACTAGAGCTTGGAACAATGACATTGGCGCAGGCAATTAAGAAACTTCATCCTGATATGAGTGATGAGGCTATTAATGAAACACTAGGAAATAGAGCGTTAATGTAATGGCAAAGCTTTCTATCAAGATTCCATTTAGTCAGCCAATAAAGCCTAAAGAGAGGGCAAAGATTGCTGATGCACTATTGACCCACATTGTTGGTAGAACTATGGCAGGGCTTGATAGAGATAACAATAAATTTGCTAAATATACTAAGGAATATGCTAAAGAAAAAGGTGTGGGGACTGGTGACGTTGATCTTCTTTTAAGTGGTGAAATGCTTTCAGAGCTTAAAGTATTAAGCACGTCACCAAAGAGTATTGAGATAGGTTACTCAGGATCTAAGGCATTAATAGGAAAAGTTGAAGGTAATATTTTAGGAACATATGGACAACCAGAACCAATACCAGGAAAAGCAAGAGACTTTCTCGGAATATTGCCGGACGACGTACAGGTTATTATTGATTCGTATTTACAAGAAGACGTTGCGGATCTTACAGCAGATGAGATTGATCAATTAGCCAGGGATGCAGCAAGAGAAATACTAGGTGATATTAATTTTGATACAGAGATAGATAGTGAGCAATAAACTGAAAGACCTATCAAATAGACTGAAGGTTAAGATTAAACTAGCGCAGGTTAAGGCGGCTCGGGCATTAGCTGAGACAATTCCTGAAGTAATAAGAATAAGAACACAGCAAGAAGGCGATGGTGTTAATGGCCAACTAAAGGCATTAGAATCAAGCACAAAGAAATATAGAAAGCGATATAAAGCCAACCTAAGCTCTGACACCGATCCTGATAGGTCAAACCTTACTGCAACTGGTCAATTGCTTAACTCCATTAAGGGTAAGAACATTGGAAGCAAAGTTGTTATTGAACCTGGAAAGTCTAAGCGAAAAGGTGAGTTATCTGGTGGAAAATCAAGATTAACTAATAAAGAAGTGAATAAATATGTAGACGAGAACGGTAGGGAATTTCTAAGATTAAACAAACAAGAAACTGAAGAAGCCACAAATCTTGCAAAAGATATAATTGCAGAAGAACTAAGAAGTGTCATCAAATAGTTGACACATTGAAATAACAGGGGGAATCTAATTATGTCAGATCAAAATGGGATCGGTGATCCTACTCAAGTGAACAGTGTTCAGACTGAGACTAAGACTGTGAATGATGTTGTTAAGTATGAAACTTATAATAGAGTTTTATCCGAGGCAAAGAAGCTCAAAGAGAAAGTCAGAGAATACGAAACTATTGTTCAACAATCTCAAGAGCAAAAACTGAAAGAGCAAAACGAATACAAACTGTTGTGGGAGCAAGAGAAAAACAAAGCTCAACAACTTTCTAGCGTTTTGAATGAACAGGAAAAGAGCATCGTTAACGGTTTAAAGTATCATGAATTTGAGAAGCATTTAGGTGGAAAGTTAAAGAATAAAGACTATGCCACTTTTATTGATTTTGAGAAGATTATATTGAACCCTGAGACTAAACAAGTTGATGAGGACTCAGTAAAGGCAGTTGCATCTGATTTTATTAAACAACATTCCAGTCTTGTAGAATTTCAAGCCTCAGGAAAGTTGCCAAATCAAGCGGCTACTAGCTACGTCCCACAATCATCTAAAAATGTTAGTGATATGAACTCAGAAGAATTAAAAAAACATATTCTAAAGCTTGCTGAGCTTGGAAAAATTAAATAGGAGCAAAAATGGACGTTATCACAGGTAATACAGAAATCGGAAACACAAAACAAGATCTAATCGCAGCTATGGTTCAGAGAGAGCTTGCCTTCAAAGCAAAGCTAACTCCATACTTCACTGATCTTTCATCTTTAGTTGGCCCTGGTATGCAATCAATCTCAGTTCCAAAGCTTTCTAGCTTTACTGTTGCTGATCGCGCTGAAGGTTCTGCTGGTGAAATTTCTGCACTAACTTCAAGCGCTGATAAATTAGACCTTAACCAAAATCTTTATGTTTCTTGGTTAATTGACCCAATGACCGCTATCCAGTCAAACATACCAGCTCAACTTGAGTTTGCTAAGCGTGCTGCTGCTGCACAAGCCAGAAAAATTGATGAGTTGATTATCAATGAACTTGGAAATATCGCTCACGCTTTCATTAATGTTGGTGCTGATGCAAACGTTACTTATGCTAACGTTCTTAAAATGGTTAAAGAACTTGAAGAGAATGAAGCTGAAATGTCTGACTGTGTTTGGTTAGTATCACCAACACAAAAAGAATCTATCTTTGGTCTTGCTGAATTCAAGAATCAATATCAATTCGGTCAAGCTGTACTTCCTTCAGGCGTTATCGGTACAATCCTTGGCATCCCTGTTGTAATGCACTCAGGCATGTCTTCAGTTCAAGTTTATCTTGCTGAAAAATCTGCTCTAGGCTACGCATTTCAAAAGACTGCAAGCTATGCTGAACAAGATGAGATCGCTTATGGTGTAGGGGCAAGGCGTGCCGCCATCGATCAACTTTTTGGTTTGAAGGGTATGCAGCTAGGACAAAAGGGTGCTGCTTCTGGTAAGTCGCCACTTGTTATCGGTCTTAATGACTAATTAAAATTGACGGGGTAGCTTGAAAAAGCTACCCTTTTTTTATGACCAAAAAACCTTCTCACGTTAAGCATTATGTAAAAGCTAAGTCTCCTGAAATTCTGAAAGCTCTAATGCTAAAGAACAGTATTGAGAAGAAATGCTATTTTGATTACATAATTGTGCATGATGGAAGTTTTTGGTTTGCTTGGTATGACTGGGACTCTGAAGATTTAATTGAACAGGTGGCATCATTAAATGAAGACCAATCTAGCTGATAGAGAATTTTCAAAGTTTAGAGATGGTGCAACTGGTGATGCTGTTGCCACTACTTATGATGGTGAACAGCCATTACCAGTAGAAACGGCCGGTGTTGATTGGGATGAAGTGATTACAACATTTCCAGGAACACATCAGGATCTTTTCACCTATAAAAAGAATAATGTAACTGTTCAAACTGTTCTAGTTGAATACGAATCAAACCAAAAGAAAAGCATACTTTATATGCAAAGAACAAGGTTCTAAATGCCTTGGAGATTTGATCCATATTCTATTGATATAGTTTTTATTCAATCAATTTCTGAGATTGTTCAATCAGGCGAGATTGATTTTGGTACGGAACTAAGCGACTTGTCTATTGACACAGGTTTGAGGGATAATGACTCATCAGTTTTGGATCAAGGACTAAGGGTAATAGATGGCAGTATTTAAGGCACCTAGAATATCTACTGCACAAAGATCGTCACTAATTTTAGAGGTTAGCGAAATTGTATTTGATACAGATGAGCTTCTTTTTTATGGTGGTAATGGGATTCTACAAGGTGGATTTCCTATTGGTTCTGGTATTGGAAACAATACTAAAGAACAATTTAAATTAACTCAACACGATATTGATAATAAGAAAGTACAATTATCAACTGCCCCTAGGTATCCTGATCTAGTCTCAATGACTATAATTGGCGGTATTGATCAAATTAATGGCGTTGATTTTGAAGTCATTGATGATTATGTTTCTTGGGATGGTCTAGGATTGGACGGATTTCTAGAAAAACACGATATAATCATCATCCAATACTAACAAGGAGTGTTTAGGATGGCTCAACAAATTAAAAAGAAGTTTCTCTCCCCAGAAGTTGTCAGTTATTTTGACGACCAAATTGTAAGCGAAAAGAACAGAGCGGAAGGGCAAGAATCAGCTATTCGTAGCGAGTTCGCATCTGCTGATGCTGCTAAACTTCTTGAAGCAAAAGCTCATGCTGAAGCTCAAGATGCTCTTAAACTTGCAGAAGCTAAAGAGTATGCAGAATTAAAAGTTGCTGAAGTTAAGTCTGAGATCATGGGTGGAATTCCAAGTTCTACACTTGATACGATTGCTGAAATTGCAACTGCTCTTGCATCTGAACAAACAGCTACTGGCGCAATCATTTCTCAACTCTCTGGTCTTGAAGCTAACAAAGCCTCTGTATCAGACTTAGCTTTTGTAGAACAAACTCTAACTAGCCTAGTTCAATCTGAAGTCCTTTTTGAAAAGAACGCTAGAGAGTATCAAGTTTCAAATGCTGTAATTGAATCTAAGGCTTACACAGATGCACAAATCGCTGCAATCCCTGCTGTTGATCTTACACCTTTTGAGACAATCGCAAATGTTGACTCTAAGGATGCTGCTAAACTTGCTGAAGCTAAAGCATACACAGATGCTCAAATTGCTGCAATTCCACCAGTAGACATCTCTGGTAAAGCAGACAAGTCTTATGTTGATTCTCAAGATGCTGCGATCCAATCTGAGCTTGATAACCTTGAAGGTTACTCTCAAGATCTTCGTGACGATGTTGATGGTCATGAGACAAGAATTGTTGCTTTAGAAGCTAAGGTTGATGGCCCATTTTTCAGCAATGAAAAACTAACTGTCGGTGATGAGCTTGGCTTCTTAGAGCTTTCTATGCAAGTTAAGAAAATCATGTCATGTGCAGTAGGTCGTCTTGCTGTTCACGAAGGTGAAGATTTTGACGTTACAGTTGTTGGCGGAAAATCTCGTATTGTTTGGAAAGGTTCACTTCTTGCTCCATCTGGTGCTGAGTGTATCGAATCAGGCATGAACGTTTTTGTTGTCTACGCTTACTAATTAATCGGGGAGGCTTCGGCCTCCCTAACTAAAGGACACTTATGAGTACTTTTTATGTGCGGAAAAATGGAAGTGGAACGCACACCACTATTCAATCAGCTATCATGGCTGCAGTTGATAATGACATTATCGACATCGGTGAAGGTCTTTTCGAAGAATCTGTTGATGTTTATAAAGGCGTTAAACTCCATGGTGCTGGTAAAGATAAAACTACCATCCAAGGATTGTACAAAGCTAACCTTCCAAAGTCTGGTACATGGGCTCTTGCTTCTAAAACTATCAATATCCCTGGGGGTACTTCTGGTCTAGAAGTTGGTCGTATTGTTACAGGTACAGGTCTTGCTACAAACAGTCGTATTGTTTCAATTGGTGCTACATCAATCACAGTTGATCTTAATACTACTGCAGCAAAAGCTACTTTATCTGGCTTCAATATGCTCTACCAAAATGATGGATGTGTTCGTGTTCGTGGCGGTACAGCTTCAGCATTTGCTGAATTTAAAAACCTTAAAGTAATGGGCATCAATGGAGTTTCTCCAGAAGCTCCAGCAGTAGAATACTCTGCTGTTTACTTTAAGAATACAGGACTCGGAACAAACTTTTGCCAATACGCTGTAATGGACAATTGTCACATTGAAGCTAATGGCGAATATGCAATCCTTTCTGATTCTGGTTCTGCTGTTGGTAACATTACAATCAAGAATTGTCTTATTTCTGGTAAGACTTTTCTTGGATCTAATCCAAACTCTGGTAACCAATTTTCTGTTACAAACGTTCCTCGTCAATTAGTGGTTTTCCAATCTGTCAACCTTCCTATTACTTTTAAAGATAATAGAATCGAAGGAACTACTGGTGGATTGACTACTCTTGGAGTTCCGTCGTTTAACTCAGCAGTAACTATTGATGCTGCAAATTCAACTGTTACAGGTAACACGATTAAAGGAACTCATGGCTACGGATACGCCCTGAGAGTTCGTGGTGCTGGTTCTACTTCTTCAAACAACGTGAACTATTCTCTTTCTGGTAATGCCAACTCAGGTTATTTGATTGGGCCAACAGGCGCACAAACTTCTGGAATGAATATTGGAACGAATACTTCAATCACTAAAGGTTTAGTTGCTAGTACTCAGGCTTCAGCAGGACAAAACATCGTATCTGAAATGAGCAAAGAAATGGTTTCTGCTCTTTCTAGTGTTTCATCTGATGCAAACTTTTCGATTGTTTCTAGCTGGTCAATGGTGAGTTATGTTTTTAAACATAGCGCATCAAACAAAAGGCTTGTTTCTACATTTAAAAACTTTGATGGATTTAAATCGATGAAACTTAAATCAGGCATGGCTTCAGGTCAATCCTATCAGCTTCATAAAATTATCGTGAAGAATACTTCTGGTAATTTAAAAGTTGTTAAGCGTTCTGAAATTACAGATGCTTCATCTTTTGATTTTGTTTTGAAATAAAACTACGGCCCTCAGAAATGGGGGCCTATATTACGGAGGTGGGTTATTCCACTAAAAAAAGGTTATTCTAAAAAGAGCATTTCATCTAACATTAGGAAAGAAATGAAATCAGGAAGATCACAAAAACAATCGGTCGCTATTGCTTTATCTGTTGCTAGAAAAGCCAAGAAAGCCGCAAAGAAAAGAAAGAAGTAAACCATGAATAAAAGAATCTTATTTTCAGATAACGGAACATTGAAAGATTTTTCAGTAAACTTAAATAAGTATAATGCAACTGAATCAGAATTTAGTTATGTTGCTGGTGAAGATTTCTTTTATATTGGATCAAGATTAGCGTTTAATTCAATTTATTTTAAACTAAATGCGTCTAATACATTACCAACCACAATGATCGCTGAGGTGTTTGATGGTCAAAAATGGGTTATGGTTAATGAACTTATAGACGAAACTGAAGGTTTTTCTAAATCTGGAAACATTACAATTGTTCCTGATCGTCACTCTAAATGGCAAATGTATAATACTAATTCAAATGGTCAAGTTGTTGATGGTTTAGAATCAGTTAAGATTTATGATAAATATTGGTTAAGGATCTCATTTACTGAAGATTTAGATGCTGATTGTTCACTACTTTGGGCAGGATCTATTTTCTCAGATGATGCTGATCTAGGTGCTGAGTATCCTGATCTTGTTAAATCAAGCGTATTGAGCGCATTTCAATCAGGGAAAACACACTGGGAAGAACAGCACGTAAAAGCTGGTGAAGTTCTAATTCAAGATCTAATGATTAATCGTGTCATAATGGAAGCTGGTCAAATGTTAGAGCGTGAAGATTATAGAATAGCATCTGTTCAAAAGGTTGCTGAAATAATATTTAATGCTTTTGGCGATGACTATATTGATCAAAAGCAAAGATCTAGGGAAGAATATCAGCGTAGGTTGTCAAACCCTATGAAGAAAATAGATACTAATGCAAATGGTGTTGAAGAGGTTTATGAATCGTTTAATTCTCAAGGCTGGTTATCTAGATGAGTAGCAAAATCACTAGCGTTTATGATGCCATTGTGGATGAATTAGAAAGTCTTTATCCTAACAAGACCAGGATACCTTATCCTTATTCATTAGCTGACAATAATGCTCGATTTCTCATTGATGGTTATGGCTTTACAATAGGGCCTGCAAGCTTTGAACAATTTGAGTTTTGCAACTTTATGACTTCCAGGGAAGTAACAATTGTTCTAACTAAAGAAATATTCAGAACCGACTCTGATGCCATAACAGTTGATGATGTGGCCAAGTCATTGTTAGAATCTGTGTACGATGTTCAAAAGCTGTTCTACTCTTATAATGAGCTTAATGTTCCTAGCGATATTGCAAAGGTTGATATTAGTTCAGTTTCTGGAATGGAACAGGTATTATCGGGTAAGCAGTCTTTTTTGACTATGAGTGCAAGTTTTAACTTTTTTATTTTAGAGAATCTTTAAGGAGAAAATATGTCAGTAGGATTAAATAGAGCTAGTGTTTTGGCAGTAGCAGAGGAAGGAACGGCTGGTGAATATGAAGCACCTTATACAGGTTCTCAATTTGTCCCTTTAAGACCAGGAAGTACTTTATCATTCACATCTGAGTCACTTGATAGTGATGAGCTGTTAAATGATATTGGTTCAGCCAAATCATTTACTGGTAAAACAGGGTCTGAAGGATCTCACTCAGCATATTTAAGACATTCTGGAGTTGAGGGTCAAAAGCCTGAACTTCATCCATTTTATTTATCAATGTTTGGTGATTATATTCAAGGCGGAAACTACGCAACTGTTTCTGGTTCTGACTTTAATACAATTAAGGTTGCAGATGGAACAGATTTCAATGTTGGCCAAGCACTTCTAATTAAGGATGGTGTTAATGGGTACAGCATCAGGAACATTAAAGAGATTGATGGGAATGATTTAATCTTAAACTTCACGCTTAATAATGCACCTGCTTCTGGAGTTGCTACTGGTAGAGCAATTCTTTATTACCCTTATGTTTCTGACACTATCACTTATTCAGTAACTAAATACCTCGGAAATGGTCACGCTGTTGAAGCTACTGCTGGAAATGCCACAACTGAAATTGCTTTAACTGCTGACGCTAATGGCTTTGGTGAGGTTGAGTTCTCTTTTTCTGGCACTAAATACTTCTTTAATCCAATTAAAATTGATTCAACTAATAAATATATCGACTTTGTTGATGACGCTGGAACTCATGCGGCTGCTGTTGGTGAAAAGTATTATAAGAATCCAATCGAATTAGCTGAAGCATTACAATCAGCAATGAAAGCTGTTTCACCTACTCAGGATTACTCTGTTAAGTGGAACAACCAGAACGGATCTTTCACAATTAAATCAATCTCATCTGCTGTGTTCTCAATTCTTTGGATCTCTGGTGCTAATGCTGCAAACAACATTGGCCCTGCTATTGGCAGAATTATGGCCATTGATGATACAGGCTTCCTAGAATATTCATCTAATCAAGGCTTCACTTATTCAACTCCGATTGTTCCAGAATATGATTCTGCTGACGCTATTATTATTAAAGGTGCTGAACTTTTTATCGGTAACCAAGAGAACAATCTTTGTGTTTGCGCTCAAACTATAAGCATGACTATCAGCAAAGAAATTTCTGACGTTGATTGTATATGTGAAGAAACAGGTGTTAAGGAAAAAATTGCTACTGCTAGAACTGTTGAAATGTCAGTAACTGCGGTACTTAATAAGCACGATGCTATGCTACTAGATGCACTTATCCAGAATAAAGGTATTTCAGCAATGTTAAACGCTGGCCCTAAAGTTGGTGGCAACTGGTCTGCTGGAAAATGTTTTAATACTTTTCTTGCAAACTGTACTGTTAGCTCATATAAAACAACTGGTGACAGCTTTATTCAGGCAGAAATTACTCTTAAAGGGTTTGTAACTGCTACTGAGAAAGATGTTTATATTAATTTCGTCTAAGGTTTAAAATGAAGTGGCTTGAGAAAAAGACTGATAAAGGTGTTTTGAAATACAGGATGCCTAACATTCAAGAAGGATATTCTTTCCTTAGCTTAGTCGATAAAGTGGAAACTGCTCAAGACCTATGGAAAATTAAAAGCAAATTTTTAAATATAATGAGCGACTTGATTGATTTCAAGTCGCTCAACTATTCTAGTTATGAAGATTTTCTTAATGATAAATCAAACAATTCAGAAGCTTGCGCAGATATATCTGATGAGGTTTTTGTTGATGTTACTTCTATCATTAAAAAAAAGACTTAATTAATGACGCTGTGAACGCAGCAAGCAATGGGATGTCTCTTGAGGATTTAATAGGTATCACTCAAGATGAAGAGTTAGCTAAAAGAATTTTTGAACTAACTAAAGACGTTGCTAGGTATTCATATTTTAAGATGGCAAATGATATTGGTATTAAATATGGCCCTGCTGATTTAAGTTTCTCTGATATGCTTCTATTTTCATGGATCGCAAATAGGAAGAAGTAATGGCTGAAAAAATTGAATTTGATTTAGAAGTCCGAAAAAATCAATTAAATACTGAAATAGATTCTGCTACAAAAAAAGCCGGAGCATTAGGTGATGTTCTCAAGACTGCAACTGGCGTTTTTGCTGGTAACATAGCAACTAAAGCATTTGAAGTGTTAACTGGTTCTATTGGTAAAGCAATTGATTTTGCCAACCAATCTATAAAAGCATTTTCAGAACAAGAAGATGCACTAAATAAACTAGGACAAGCTCTCCAAGCATCAGGAGACTATTCAGAAGAAGCACTAGCAAGTTTTTCAGAGTTTGCTTCAGAGCTTCAAAGAACATCTAAGTTTGGTGATGAGGTAGTTTTATCACAGCTTGCCGTAGCTAAGTCTCTTGGTGCAACAAATGAGCAAGCCAAGCAATTAGTGCAGGCAGCAGCTAATCTTTCTGCCACATTTGGTGGTTCATTAGAAGAGAATGTAACAAAACTAGGAAGAACATTAAATGGTGAGATAGGAAGGCTTGGCCAATTTATTCCACAATTAAAGAATCTGTCAGAAGAAGCTTTAAAGTCTGGCGAAGCTCTTGCTCTTATAAATGAGAAATTCTCAGGTGCTGCTGCCGCAGAACTAAATACTTATACAGGCTCTATTATTGCTGCCGATAATGCTTTTTCAGATCTCCAGGAAGAAATTGGAAATGTTGTTGTAGACGTATTAAAGTTAAGAGAAATAAACAATTTTTTAGCTACTGTTTACCAAACATTAACAGATAAAGTTTTAGGATTTAAAGAAAGTTTACAAAGAGGTAATGAAGGATTCAAAGAAACTGAAGGATCTATCAATAGACTTTCAGCAAAATATGCCGATCTAACAACAGAAATTGAAATTCAAGAATCAAGACTTAAAGAATATGAACAGCAAGCAAAGACTTCATTTAGTGCTGCTGGTGAAGTAACAAACGCAAAGAACAATATAAGAGAACTCACAAAAGAGTATGATGCTTTATTTGTAAAGATTAATGCTTTCAATAATGCGCCAATTGTTCCAGAAACAAAGCCTAAAGTATCAACTGCTCTGACGGATGCACAAAAAGCTACTAATGAAGAGATCCTGACATTAGAGCAACAATTACAAGACAATAAAAGAAACATACAGCTTCAGTCTGATAACCTAGCAATTCAAGATGAGTTTGCAAAACAGGCTGCTGAAGTAGAAAGAATAAGACAATTTGAGCAGGAAAAGATTGATGCTGAATTTGAAATCAAAGCTGCAAATGCTGAAGCTAAACTAAAGGGTGAAGATGAGCGTCTTGCACTTATAAAGTTAAATGCTGAAAAAGAATTAGCAATCGCAACATCTGCTGGTAATGCTAGAATAAAACAAGAAGAAATACAAAGAAATAAACTAAAGACATTAGAGCAACAAAAGACACAAGATAAAGTAAATCAATTAACTATAGCTAACAACTACACTCAGGCCTTGGCCAACATAGGGGCATCATTAGCCAAGCAAGGTTCTAAGGAAGCTTTCTATATTCAAAAAGCCGCTGCACTAGCATCTGTTGCAATTGATGATGCTAAAGCTAGGACGTCCGCCACATATTGGGCTTCTACCTTAGGGCCTGTTGCAGGGCCAGCATATTTAGTTAAACAGAACGCATTAATTACATCATCAACCGCTTTGGCATTATCTGGAATTGCTGCATCTGCAATAAAGGGATTTGAGCAGGGTGGTATTATTGGAGCAACTATGGGAGCCGATAATAGGGTTGTTTCCGTAAGAGATGGTGAAATGGTGCTTAATGCTGATGAGCAAAAGACATTATTTGACGCCATTAAAGGTGGATCTCTAGGCGGTGGAGATATTGTAGTACAAGTCGATGGAAGAGAGATTGCAAGAGCAGTTAGAACACAATTAAATAATGGATTTAAATTCGCATGAGCTTTGAAATATATCACGATAATTTAATAGACCAATCAACAATCACAGCATCTAGTGAGAATTTGCTATTTCCTTTATCGAATATAAAAGATCCGAGACGCTCTAAAGTTTATCGTTCAACATCAAATACAGCTAACGTCGTGATAGATTTCAATGAGACTTCAGAAGTTGATTCGTTTGTAATTGTTGCAGATAAAAGAAGTGGATTTGGCTTTTCTACAATATCACTAGAATTTAATGCAACTGATGAATGGACTTCACCTGCTGCTACTGAATCAGTCACATTTTCAACACAATTTGGAATTGGCATAAACGAATTCACAACAACACACTCTTACAGGTTTTGCCGGATAGTCCTAACTTCTATTCTAGGATACTGCGAATTAAGCAAAGTATTTCTTGGTAAGAAGATGAATTTAGGAAGATCCATCAATTTTGGATGGACAATAAAAGACAATGAGCTTTCGACAAAGCAATCTAATAGATACGGCCAAGTATTTACTGACATCATATTAAGACAAAAGATAATAAATTGCGCATTAAGTTATTTAGACAAAGATATGCTAGATAAGGTTAATTCATTGCTTGATTCTAAGGGTGAAACAAATCCATTCTTTGTTAAGATTGGTTGTGACAATATGGTTAATGATTATAACAGATTCTCGGGAATGGTTTATCTTAACGATGTTCCGACAATTTCAAATCAATATTTTAACAAATACAATATGTCGATGACTCTTAATGAGGCTACATGACAACTCTGTTTGTTGCTACACTTGAGGATGAATTAATACAGGAAGTTAAATATAACCTAGAGGAGCGTCTACATGTTGGCGCATTTATTCCATACCTTTACGTTCACAATGCTTCTGCTGATTTCTTTACTTTTGAGCTATCTAATACGGATGGTGTACTATTTGAAAAGAATTTCACAGTTGCTGAAATGAAAGAAAGCCTAGGAACAACAGATAATTATTTCCACGTATTTTATCCGATAATTCCAGTCAATCCAATACAGCTTGAAAAAGGTGAATATTCAGTCAGATTAATACCTGGAACTAATTATCACCAGGATGGATCATCATTTATTGGATGGATTAAGCAATTTGATAATATACAAAATGAAATGGACTATGTTCCACTAGATGACAATTCAAATTCTTATACGATAAGATATAAATGTTATAAGGAAGGTATATTTTGAGAGTTGTGTCATTTGCCGATGGATTTACTTCAGCTTCAGCACCAGCATTTCAAGGTGTAATTCAAGAGAACTATTCCATTCTAAACAATCAATCATTGGCAACTTCAATAATCACATTTGACTCTGCTATTTATAGCTCATTATTTATTGATTTTGAGTTAACTAGAGAAGATTCATCTAATTATTTCTCTCAGTTTGGAAAGCTGACTATCTTTAATGATGGGACTAATTGGCTTTTATCGATTGGTATGTATAACAATTCTGACATTATTCAGGATACAATTATAAACCCTGAACACATTACTTTATCAGTATCAAATTCAGGTTCTGTTGGATCTTTAGATTATACTTCGGGTAATATGGGATCTAGCTATTTAGGACAATTCAAAATTATGGCCACAAGGATCAAGACAGTATGAGAACTTTTTTAATATTATTTTTCATTGTTTTTTTGCTATCTAACGTAAAAGCACAGGTAGCCAATAAGATCGATAAACTAGACGTAAACCAGCTTAGATTGCCTAAAGAAAGCATTTCAAAAGCTTCTTATATCGATGCTACTGGACAGGTTAAATCTTCAACTGTAACCGATACGGAGCTTGGTTATTTATCAGGATTAACAGGATCAATTTCAACTTCATTAGCTGGAAAAGAGCCGTCGATATCATCTGGCACAACTTCACAATATTGGAGAGGTGACAAGTCATGGCAAACTCTAGATAAAAATGCGGTAGGTTTAGGCAATGTTCAAAATGCTGATACAACAAATCCTGCCAACATAACTCAGTCATCAACATATAGATTTGTTTCTGATACTGAAAAATCAACATGGAACTCTAAAGAAAATTCAATTACTCCAGGAACGACATCGCAGTATTTTAGAGGGGATAAAACATTCCAAACTTTAGATAAATCTGCTGTTGGTTTAAGTAATGTTGATAATACTTCAGATGCAAATAAACCAATTTCTACTGCAACCCAAACAGCTTTAAATTTAAAAGCTAATGATACTGATGTTGTCAAACTAACTGGAAATCAGTCTATTAGTGGAATTAAAACATTTACAGGAAAGATTGTTGCATCAACTACAATAAATGGATCAATACCTTGCCCTGTAATGACGCAGACACAAAGAAATGCTTTTTCAGCCTCACAAGGTGATTGCGTTTATAACACAACATCACTTGAGTTAAATGTTTACGACGGAACAACTTGGAAATCTGCCGGTGGTTCTGGTGGTGGTATTTCTCTTTGGTTGACTGGAACAACTTACGCTGTTGATACTGTTGTTATCGAATCAGACAAGATTTATCGATGCTTAATAGCACATACATCTGGAACATTTGCAACTGATCTAGCCGCATTAAAATGGGTTGAAGTTTCTCAAGGATTAACTGCACCAGTTTCACTCTCCAACGGTGGAACAAATAAAAACATCACTCCTGTTTCAGGATCTATTGTTTACGTTGACGCTGATTCATTTGAGCAAATTAGCGGAACATCAGGTCAGGTTCTCCAATCAAACGGATCGTCTGCTCCAACATTTGTGAATAAAAGCATTTCTGCTAAATCACAAAATAGCTCTTCTGTAACTGCTGAAGAGATCCAGTTCCCAAATAATCTTCTTACTCAAGTTGATACAAATAAGCACTTAAACGAGACTGGAAATAAGAACATTTTATCAAATCCAAGTTTCGAACATTCTACATTTTCAACTTCATGGACTAATAGTGCTGGAACATTTACTAAAGAAATTTCTACTGTCATAGATGGTAAAGCATCTGCAAAGTTAGTTTTATCAGCGCAAACCATGTCACTAGTTCAAAGCTCAACACTTTACCAGACTCAATTTGCTGACGGAGTTCAAGGTCTTGCAAGTGTTAGAATTAAATCAGACGTTGCTCTTAAAGTATGCTCAATCCAAGCCGGTACAGTTTCAACTACAAATTGCGTAAATGTCCAATCAAATAACAAATGGGGATTTTATAAAGTCCCAATGCTCCTAGGGGCTACATCTAACGGAATTTCAATTGCATCTACTGGGGCGGTGTCTGGTACAGTCTACATTGATGATGCGTTTGTAGGCGCTACGGATATTGTTCAAAACTCAAATGCTTGCCAGACTGCGGATTGTACTACTCAGTTTTCAGCTAAAGTTACAAGTACAGGAGTGATAACATCTGAGAACATAGATTTTATCTTAGGGGATTGTACTAAGCCTTCCACAGGGATAGCTAAGTGTACTTTTAATACAACTATTTTTACAGTAGCCCCTACCTGTGTAGCCAACAGGGATATTACAACCCAAACTACTTGGGTCAGTAACACAACAATGGCGACAATAGGTCAAACAACATCTTCTGATGTTTATATTTTAGTTACGGACACAGGCCAAACAGCCATGGGATTTAACCTTATTTGTACAAAACAAGGAGTTGATTTTATCACAGCTCAACAAAAATCTAATGGAGGAACTTATTCTTCAACTAATGCAGACACAGATTGGGAAGATAAAGGGGTTATTACAGTAACTTCTACAGCAGGGTCTCCAACTAAAGGCGTTACTACAATAGATAAAGTTCTTTTAAAAAGAACAGGAACTAATGCTGAAATTATTTATAAATATCAGCAAGCGGCTGGATCTGCTGGTTCAGGAGAATATTTATATACTCTTCCAGACGGATTAGAATTTGATACAAGTGTAATTACTCCATATTCAGGAGCTTTTTCTACGGCATTAGAGGCAGCAGGGCAAAATGCTTTAATTGGATATGGCCATGCTACAACCACTCTTACTACAAATAGAGGTATTGTTTCTTTATTTGCATATAACTCAACACAATTCAGAGCTATTATAACTTCTGGATTTTCTTCTTGGCAGGTTCAAAATGCTTCTTATTTTGCATATTCTGGAGCAATAGCTTTTAATTTTAGAATCAATGTACCTATTTCAGGATGGCAAAATTCAAATGTAATCATAGGACAATTTAATGGGCTAGAAAGCTGTGAGTCAACTTTAGATTGTACTGATACTTTTTAAGCTAAAATTACAAGTACAGGTGTAGTAAGCGGAGAAAATGTAGAATGGTTGAATGGCCCATGTACTGTAGCTATTTCTTCTTTTACTTGCCCTATTAATTCTGGAATATTTACTCAAGAGCCGAATTGCACAATAACTGTAGACAGTTCGGCAAATGGCGTTGCCATAAAATCTTCAGGGGCAAGTAGTTCCCAATTAGCATATCAGACAACATCAGGAGCTGGAGGAAGTAATACTCCGTACGCAGTCGAAGTTATCTGCCAAAAGCAAGGTGCTGATTATATTGGTAAAACTGCAAAGGCAGTAGCTAGTGACCAGAATTTAAGGACTCCAGGGACAACAAATGGAGTTATTCACTCTTTTTCAATGTCATCTGCTGGTGTTGTTTCGTCTGATTTTGGTTCTCTTGTTTCTTCATGCAATGCAACCGCTCCATATACCTGCACTTTTAATGCTAGTAAATTTTCTTCAGCTCCAAACTGTACTTGTACAAATAAAACAGGAAACGTAAAAGGATGCAATGTAACTTCAACATCAACAACTAACTTAGTAATGGCTTCTTTTAACACCGCCACTGGGGCATCTGAAAACCAGCCTCTCGGAGTTGTTTGCCATGGAGTAGAACCATAATGAAAAAACTATTAGTAAAAATTAAAGTCATAGACATTCCTTATTCACCAGCAGTTGATGCTATTCCTGCAACGGAAACTGAAGCTGAAATTCCTGCAATACCTGAGCAATTAGAGGTCTCTCATGATGAAATCATTGCTCAAACTCAAGGGAATGATGAAGAGCTAGTTCAATGGTTAGCTCAATATTCTTGCGTAGCTCCTGAGGGGCATATTGTTGAATACACCGATCTAGAGCAAGACTATGATTATTTACTAGCTAAATGTCATAAATTAAGATCTTCTGAATACCCTAGTCTGGGTGATCAGGCCGATGCAGCATTCAAAGCTCGTCAAGGCGATAACTCACAACAATTATCTATCGATACACTAATTGAAGCAGTGAAAGCAAAATACCCTAAGCCAATAAAGGCATAATATGAATAACGACCAGGAATGGCGTCAGCATTTATTTGATGAGATAAAGGAAATCAGAAAAGAGGTTTCAGAGATTAAAACTGAAATGATTTCTCTCAAACTTAAAGTCGCTGGTTTTAGTTCATTCATTGGTGCATTAGCTTCTTATATTTGGAATAAAATAACGTGATGACATTTGAACAGGCTTCAAACCTTCCTAGAAGCGAAAAGATTTCATTAGTAACTTGTGAAGCTGTAAAGCCATCAAAGATATTTCAATTATATTCTGGAAATACTTATTCAAAACAAGTTCCATATTTTGTATCTGATGTTAAGCAAAACGGTGTTGAGCTTGAGGTCGCTACCGATAAAGATTCATTAACATCTGGAACATGGTTTTTCGATGCTAAAAATAAAACAGTTTACGTCAATATTATTGGTGATGATGATCCAAAAACTACTGACCTTGCAATTGTTTATAAATTCTTCTTTTCTAATGTTCCGATTGTGTTGCCTTTTGATTTATCGAATGGTGAACCTGTTGAATGGTTGCCACTAATTAGAGGTATCGGTTCTATTGGTCAACAATTAGATGATTCTAATGTAGGAATTGTTTTGGAGTCGCAGTCGAGTGTGGAATTTATCAATGATGGATTCTTCGATTCTATCTATGATTCGCTTATTTGGGAAAATCAAAACATCAATTTCTATTCATTCTTTAATGGTATCCCATTATCTGAGTGCAAAAAGATATTTGAAGGCGTTATTGAGTCCAAAGATTTTTCACCTAACAAGGTTGGATTTAAAGTTAAGGATTTTGTTTTTAAGCTTAGAAATCAGGTCAATTTGGGCCTATTCTCTGAGTCTGATGGTGAACTTCTCGATTCAATAATAGGTACACCAAAAAGACGTATATATGGGCAAGTAAAACAAGCTAAGACTATTCCTATAGACTGTACTAAGGATGGGTATCCATTAACTGGAACACTTTCCTTTACTGCTGCGTCTAAGACAATCACAGGAACTAGCACTTTATTTCTAGCTGAGTTAAACCAAGGTGATGAGATAGCAGTAATTGTCTCTGGTGAAGAGTTTAAATTATCGGTTGATTTTATTACAAGCAACACATCGCTAACAATATCTAAAGAATCAGACTTTTCTAATTCGTCACTAACGGCAATAGTTAAGCCTGCTAGACCATACCGATTTAAAAATAGAAGATGGCATATTGCAGGACATAAATTAAGAGAATCTGAAGCTGTAATTAACACAGTTATTAACTCAAGACAGTTTATTGTTGATGATAATACAGAGTTCTTCACTGGTGATGTTATCACAGTCACGACTTCATACGGATCAACTACAACACAAGTCACTAGAAAATCAGGCGATCAAATAGTTTTAGAGCAATCAATATTCCCTACTCCAGCTAGTGGGGACACAATTAAAAAAGAACCAATAACTGCGGTTTGGTTTAATGACAAAGAGCTTTTACTTAATAGAGATTTTTCATTAACTAACTTCACAGAGGCAATTTTAGAAATTAATCCATTGGCCGAATTTAATATTGGAACAGAAATTGTAACTGATCATAATTTGAAGTTCTCACTTAACAGCAGATTAATAACATCAAATTCATCTTCTGATCTTAGAACTATTGTTTCACCTGGAGACTGGATAAGAAGCTCTGTTCAAACTTCTGATACATGGTTTGAAGTTCTACACGTTAATGCGCAAGAGATTTATATTAAAACACCATATAGTTTAGCTAATAGCAATCATCCTGCAAGAATCAAAAAGGTTAATGTAATAGATGATGATTCGCTTATTACCGTTGACTGTTATGGTTACGATAACAATGTATGGGTTAAGACTGCTTCTGATTGCGTTAAGCACTTAGTGCAATATGATGCTGGATTTAGTTCATTAAATTTAGATTCATTTAATCAGGCAAAATCAGACTGCCCATATACTGTCTCAATGGTTATTCCTGCTAATGTTGGTGATGAGTCACCTCAAATTAGGGATGTTATTTCTCAAATCAATGATTCTGTTTTGGGAAGTTTATACGGAAACTCGACTCAAGAACTTTGTTACTCAATTGTTAATACGAGAAGGCCCACAACACTTCAATCAATCAAAGATGATGATATTATTTCATGGGATACAAACTCAAATCAGAACATTATAAACCAAGTAAAGGTTAATTATGCGCCATTTACTGACAAGATAACAGGTGAAGATGGCTTCCAGGTTATTACTTACACAAATGACTTTGTTGATAGAAATATTAAAATAAGAAATACCAAAGAAATAACGTGCTTTTTATTTAATAGTGAAGAGGCTACCAGGATAGCTCAAAGAATCGCTTTCTATTATTCATTGAGTCAATCTGTTATTACAATTAATGCAAAAGCTAATTTCTTTACATCATCAGTTAATGATCGTGTTTATATTGAGTTTGATAGACTTTATTCTCGTTATGGTGAATCATCAAAAAGAAAGATTGGTGTTATATCTGGAATTAAAAAATCAGCTTATAGCTCTGAAGTAACCATGAACGATTTAGGGAATATCTTTAACAGATGTCATACTATCGCACCGCATGGAACTTCTATCTTTACTGATGCAACTGAAGATGAAAAAATTAAATATGGCTTTATATTAGATTCACTCACACTAACTCCAGATCCTACTTCTGAAGAAGATTTAGGTTCTCATTTAATAGGATAAATATGTCTTTTGTATCAATAGATTCAAATACGATAAAAGTTGGAGATCCTTTAGTTAAGGACACGTTAGATATTATCAAGTCAAATTTTGACGATCATGAGCTGAGAATTAACTCGCTTGCTACAAGCGTTGGAACTGTTTTTATCCATAATGATTTAGTTTCATTCATTGGGTATAATTCAAGTTATCCTTATTTTATGTATTATATGGCAAGACAAGACTTTTCTATTAATGACTTTAGGGCACAGCTTAGATCTAAACAGGGTATTACTACTGGTAATTTGACTTTAAGATTAGAAAAATCAATAAACACAAATGACGCTAACTTTGCAACAATACTTTCTAGCGATCTTGTTTTTAATTTTGCAATAGATGCAGAACATTCAGTAAAAACAGGAACAATTAATCCATCTTTAAATGATATCAATACAGGTGAAATTTTAAGGGTTAAGGTTATCTCTGTTCCAACAAACACTTTTGGATACAATTATTCAGGTGAAATCATGGTTTCAATAGGAGCGCAATAATGCAAACAGTGGGAAGCTTTGGAAGATTGTTAAGAATCGTATCTTATTCAAACAATGGAACATTCACATGGACATTACAGCCAGATGTTGGATTTGTTGTTGTTGAGTTAGTTGGTGGAGGTGGTGGTGGGGCTGATCAAAATAGCAATGGAGGGGCTGGTGGCACATCTTCTTTCGGAGCTTATTTTTCTGCAACTGGTGGTTCTGGTGGACTGCTTGGTGGTGGAGCTGTATCTGGTGGAACTGGAGTGAGTGGCGATATTAACATTACAGGAAAATCAAGTTCAGTCATTTCTGGTTCTTTAAACGTAGAAAAAGCAGGTGCAGGGGATTCATATATTGGAACAGTTGGGCTTGGTGGATACGGAAGTGTTCCGTCAAGAAGTGGTGGAGGTGGTGGTTATTCTAAGAAAATGATCCAAAAATCATCTTTGACATCAACTGTTTCTGTTGTTGTTGGGGCTGGTGGTGCTAGAGGTTCTGGAGCAGATTCAAACATTTCAGGGTTCAAGGGTATTGTTATTATTTATGAATATTCAGCATGATCCAATTTAAAGAAGGAAATGAAAAACAATTAAAAGATGAGCTTGAAAAAGTTAATCCTGTTTTGAAATCACTTCTTATTGAGATGGCTCAATGGGTTTGTGCTAAGGGATTTAGATTTGTTATTACAGACCTACTTAGCGAAGAAGCTGAGGATATAAAGCTTAAAAGAGTAAGTAAAAGCCATAGAGAAGGAAGGGCAGCAGACATTAGAGCCAGAGACTGGCCAAAGGATTTTAGAAGATTATTTGAAGAGTATTTTGAAAAGCGTTATTCATCTATTGCGGCAATATCTGCAAAGACTGGAGAGCATAATTTAATATTAATACATGACAATGGTGTAGGTGGTTTACACGCTCACATCCAAATTAAACCTACAAAAGGAAAATAAAATGGAAGTTATTTTAGCAAACAAAGTCGTAATTTTAACATTTGCATTAGCATTTAGTGAAGTTCTTGCGCTTATTCCAGCAGTAAAAGCTAACAGCATTTTCCAGTTGGTTGTTGGTGTAGTTAAAAAGATTGCTGGGAAGTAATGGATTTAGAACTTACTCTAGGTATTTTGAAAGAAGGTTTAAAACTTTGGGCCTCTAAAGAGTCCACGAAATACCTAGATAGAGTTATTAAATTAGAAAAGGACTATCATGATGAGATGTCTAAACCTTCTGATGAGCGTTCTGATCTTAAGCTTGATAGGATCATGCTCGAACTTAGAATCCTCTCCCAAAGTTTCATCTATTACCCTGGAAAAAACAGACAGCAATAAAACTGTTCTAATAGCTCCAGAAATTCCATTTAATAAAGATGAAGCGTTTTTCCCATTAAGATATAATAAAAATGGTGTAATTGTTCCTAGCTATAAATGGGAAGTATGCACAAAAAGATTCATTATATGCCTTAAATGGGAAGATAAAATAATCTATTTTGAAGATCTAACTTGGTTTAAAGATCATGAGTTTGGTTTAACAAAGAGAAGAAAATGAAGCCTAAAGTTAATATGCCAAAGATTGAACAGATAAATTACTGGATAGAACAATACCTTCAAGCAAAAGCTAGTGGCGATAAGACTAGGATGAAAATGTTTGAAGCTGTTATACTTAAGCTTGGTGGTCGTGTCCCTAAACTCTAGTCGGTATTTCTTTCTATCTTGATAATTGTTTTATCATAAACACCGGCATTTTTAGTCACAGTTAGCTTTGTAATTAGTGAATCATCTAGTCCAATCTCTTTAAATACAACGTCTAAAACACACTTTAAAAGATTGTCACAATCTAAATAACGCTTTCTTATTTGACCATTTTTTATATAGAACCTATTACTATAGAAATCAATTGAGACCGATAAGCCTTTTACGTCGGTAAAATCACCAAGCAAACTACTCGGATCTATGCCTTTTACCAGGAAAGATACTAGAGATTTAAATTCCCTGCCTTCTTTAGATATTATCGTTCTACCTCTAAACTGCCTGTAAAGCTTATTTAAACTTATTGGAATTAAATCTAGTTCGATAATCATTGACGCTATCCTTGGCATTGGTAACAATTAAATGGTGTGGCTCTGTCTTGGCCTCATTTCTTCCCCTCTTCTGGCCTGCTAGGATCTCATGGATGTGGTTCTAGTGGGCCTTTTAATTTTGTGACATAAAGAGCGATGTCACAACACACATTAACCCATGGTAATGTAAACCAGCCTGAACGGCACTCTTTTGGCTAAATCCATCTATCTACATTTTCGCTTAAAAAATAAGGAACAGAATAAAGACATTTGTCTTTTGTTTTGAAATTGTTTCCATGACTAAATCCGGCATAATGAGAAAATTCGTGAATAAGCAAACCTGTCAATTCTTTAAAGTTAAAATTACTTAATGCTTTCACATTTATATAAATAGCTTTCCCATTAAAATAACCTACTGCACTTGTGAACGGATTTAATGGCTTGTATGAATAGACATTGATTGGATCTCTATATTCAAGAATCTTGTTAACAACATCAGCGCCATATTTTGCGCCATACTTGAAATCGTCTTTACCAATAAGCTCTTTAATCATTGTTGATTCTGGAGTTAATAGCTTTTCAACTTGTTTAACAGCATGATCAATTTCGTTACTTATGATGCAATTTCTGAAGCGCATTTAATTTCCTAGTGGTGTTTTAGATGCAATTATAATAGAGCAGATTAAAAATAAAACAAAATAAAGAAACATTATATGCTTTGCTTTCATTTTACTTCTCCGATTATTCTTAGACATTGAGTTATCTTTTGTTGTGCTAGGTTCCTATCAAACTCAACAATCTCAACACCATCACGAAAGCCAACGTGCTTTCCTACAATAAACCCAAAATAAAGTATTATTAAGGCCTGAATTATTGGCCACTTCTTGCTTAGTGAATCTATCATTTAAAACTTCCTGTGTATTTTAGTAGAAGGATCTAATGAAGTCTGTTCAACTTTTCCCAATTGAATAACTGTTGGCTCGCTGTCTTTATTGAAGCCTGCCCAGTAGTAACTTATTCCAGTATCAACAGCTTCAAATGCAGTACCTACAACATCGTTTACAATAACATCCATAAAAGTTTTGTAGCTAGTTTTTTCCTGCTCTCTATAGAAAGTTCTGATAAGCTCTGGTGCCATTGAAGCAGGAAGCTCTTTAAGTGATAGAAGAAACAATCTTAGGTCAGAGTCAGTAGTTCGAAAAGAATTAAGCAAATGCCTTAATTCCTCGGGGTTTTTTTGGATTTCTTTTGCTAGCTCTAGAAGCGTCTTCATTTAATACCTCGATTTTATAATAATCCCAGTTAATAAATTCAGTTAAATTCACTTGTGAAAACATTATTTTAAAAATTTCATAACAAGCAATAGCGTCGTCCCTGTCGTTATGGTGGTTCTCAAGCTTAACGCCTAATTGCCTAGCTATTGTTTTTAAATCTTTCTTCTCAAAATTGTATTTTTTATCCAGGTAAGAAGCAAGACTATGGGTTGAAATTATATTGCGCTCATTAAACATATTAACAAAATTCCAATATTGTGGACTAGGAAACAAATTAAGTCTAATAACAGCATGGTCGAATGTTGTCTTTTTTCCGTACATATCACGCTTTGCATGACAGACAAAATGCTTAAACATGAACTTCTTAAACCACTTAAAAAGCTCGTCTTGTACTTCAGAAAATAAAGGCAAACCCATTGTCATCTGTTGCGTTATTCCATGAATCTTTGTTGATTCATTTGCCTCATCATTCCACTTTCTAGGCCTGCATTTAATTTGATACTCATCAAGAATTAAAAATGTCGAGTCAACGGCAAGAAAAGTTCCAGACAATATTTCAGCATTTGAAACATTGCCCGATGTTGTTTCTAGATCGACAACACAAAACATTAATCTCTTCCTTTCAAATATTGAAACTTTTGAATTGTGAAGCTGGTAAGTTTAGTATCCTCTTTTTTATATGTATGAGCTTGGCACTCGATCAAAATCATATCGTCGATCTTGAAATCACGATCAATCAATTCTGCTGTCTTTTCATAAGCAACACAATCTAGTAATTCATACTTATTATCTTCATTCGTTCCCTGCCAAGTCTTAACAGTTAAGAATAGCATCTGCTTTCCAGTCTTAGACTCACTTGGTTTCTTGTGTTTAATTTGGCCGTGGAACATACAAAAGTTATATGACATTTTTACTTTCCTTTATTTGATTGCTCAATTAGTTTTGAAGCTTCATTTTTTGATATATCGTTATTGAATTGAACACCTAAGCGCTTAAGCAATGACTTTTGAGCATCACTAGCTAGAATGACTTGGTTAGATTGTTTTAGTTGTGTAGTGTTCGTTACATTAGAAACTGAATTTCCATCATCATCTTCATCAGCTACCAAACCACAAATAGCAAGGTAGGATGAGCGTCTTAAATATGTTATTGATGCGGTCAATTTTTGGGCGTCTTGAATTTCTGGCAGGTAAATATGACTCTCAAGGATCTCACCAGATTCATGGCAAAGCAATGTAACAAGCACATTCTTCCCATCTTGCACCTTAAGAGTTTGGGCAATCGCTAGTCCATGCTCATTTAGTGCCGGCGAACAAACATCAATGATAGTGGATAGTTCAGCGTAAAAAGAATTGAAAAATGGATTCTTTTTATTTTTTGGAATTGCCTTAACTTCTTTTTGAAACTTTACAAGTGCGATGATTAGATTTTTCATTTAATACCTCTTTAATTAATTTAATAGCGTAATCTAGTGGCTTCATACCATTTATTAGTTTTGGCTTACTTTTGCAACCACATTTTTCTTCTGATACAATTATTTCATTGCTGTAATTTGCCTCATAATATTGTTTGCAAACATGGCAAAACAAGAGATCTTGTTCCATGCTAATACCTCAAATCTAAATATTTTTCCAGGTGCCAACCAACAGAACAATCACCAGCATCAACACCCGAATAATAAATTCCAGAATTATCAATTCTGATTTCATTAATTTCAAATTCATAAAAAATACCATCTTTTTCGTAAGCCACAATGTCATTTATTGCGAATCTAGTTGTCATTTAATACCTCTCTTAAAGATCTCCAATATAAAATAAATGATCTTTACTCAAGTCATAAATAATCTGATCAATCACTGCACCAACTTCCTTGGTTGAAATTGCGCCATATTTTGACTCAATAAAAAGCTCTTTCTTGGTTTGCCAAAAGATTAAAAAGTCACCTTTACGATTCATTAGAATAAACTTTCTTGATTTCATTTAATACCTCTTTGTTGTTTTCTATGGGATAAGTTTACCACAAATTTACCCATAAACTTTTCTAGTTTACTTATAATTTGTTCTCTTTTGCGTATCTTTTCAATGGGTTAAGGAAATATTCTAAATCTTTACGCTGAAAAGCATCGTTTGAGATCCTGCCTTGGTCGATAATGCCTTGTGGGGTTGTCTTAAAATAGCTTCTAAGCCAATCGCATAAAACCATTAGTTCTTTATTCTTTATTGAAAAGTGTTCACAATCTGGCACGACTAGGCGCACATAATTGCCAACCATGTTGTCTAGCGCCGGTTGATCACCAATGGCCATGAATTTGGCTTTTAAATGATCGAAGCATCGGTTTGATAGATCGGTTAGCTCATCGAGTGAAACTGCTTCCTTGGGCAAATATGGACGAATTAGAGCCATAAGTTCGTTTAATGTGGGGTGCTTGTCCATTTTATAAGGAATAGTTTTGCAAACCTGCCCGACAAGATCACATTTATAGCCAAGTTCTGCTAGGTCAGATGCCCACAGCTTTATAGTGCTTGGGCTGGGCGACCTTTCAAACCTTAGGGCCATGGCTTTTAAAGAATTTTCTATTTCAGCTTCATGAAACCCTTGACCCTTTTCGCTATTAGCTAAACGCTTATTAGACTCTGTGTCTCCCCAATGAGTATTGAAATCGACCGTTGATTTAATGCTCATTTAATACCTCCCCATTGTTGCGCCATGGCTTCAGCTATTCCTTTAAAAGTTGTGCTTCTAATCTTCCACCTGTCAGGGCTGGGCGGTAAATAATGAAGTCGCTGAGCTTGTTTCTTGTCACGTTTTAAAAATTGTTCTTTAACATTGTTTGTTTCTTTCAATGGGTCAAGACCTTTTAACCAAAAACAAGTCGCTTTTGATTCTGGATGTCCAAATTGCCATGGTTGAATAATCTGTGTTTTTTCAACCCCTATTATTGCTTTTGCATATTTGTGCATGATTGGATTCTCAATGGCTATTTTAGGAATGGGGGCGTTTAGTAATTTCTTAAAAAATTCTGCACCATCAAAAAGCATGGGCCAGCGCTTAATATCTTTATGCAACCAAGAAACACCCGAGTTTGTTAAGTAAGTGCATGGTGGATGAGCAATCATAAGGTCATACCCCCCCCCCGATAATATCAAAAATATCTCCCTGATAGTGAGGGCCAGGAGAATCGGTTGGTAAAAGATCACAACTAATAGCGTCGTGGCCAAGCTTTAAAAATTCATCCCTAACAATGCCAGAATATTCGCAAGCGATTAAAACTTTCATTTGATACCTCCATTGATTGATCTTTATTATAATCTAAAAGCAAAATTTAAAAGGTGAATTGTAATAATTATAAGTACTATAATCGTACTGTACTATATTAGTACTAAACGATTTCAATTACTTGCACTTTACAATTCGTGCCGCAATTATTAAAAATGAACTACCAATCAGGGGATGAGCTTTCCTTTGTCGAGTAGGTGGGATTGGTGCAAAAGACTAAAAGGCTCTAGGCTAACTATCAACCTCAAGAGGCAGATAATAAACCTAGGAAGAATCGGCTTCCAATCAGAATTAACCGATCGCTGCTCCAAATAGGGCCAAAGCAGAAAGTACTCTCAGCTAAATGACATGATGTCGGAACACCCTGATGCAATTAAGGTGGAGATTGGGACGAGGAAAATAATACAGTAAGTGTTTTATAATTTCTAAGAATAGGTTATAGAACAGTATTATAGGTCTCCTATTCCCTAAAAGGCAGGTATGAAATGAGTGAAATAAAGATAATAAAACTTCCAACAATCGGGCAACCTTATTCAATCAAGACTAGGAAGCAAGGAAGAAGATCATCAATAAGTTCTATCCTTGATAATGACTTACAAAAGCAAATTAATAAAAAGAAAAGAAAAGAAGTACATGATTCAGTAACTGAAGTTTATAGGGAAGATTTAGCTATCATGTTAAATGAGTACAATGGTGAAACTAAATTTATCCTAGATATTAAAAGGCAGGTTGATTCTAAAGGTATTGAGTGCCTTACTTTTAAACAAAGAATGATCGCAATTAGAGTCATTACTAATGAAAAGAAAAATACTTGATTATATGCAAAATAATTAATATAAGCTTTTCAGGAATGAAGTAAGAATGAATGTCAACTTCCTATGAAGTTCCTTAAGGGGTAAGTTAAATCCTTTTCTTATCCCTTCTAAATTACTCAAATAAATTTATTTCTAGTCATACTTAATTAATCTTGTAACCATAACTTTATGAGTAAGGTTACGTTTCAAGATTTAGTTAATAAGTTAAAAGAGCTTGCTAATGAGCTTGAAAGAACACCTACACTTTTAGAGTTTACTGCTTCAGGTGTTTCAAAGCGTCAAATCAATAAACATAAATATTCTGAGATTGTCAGAGGTGCTGGACTTGATCCTAATAAGCATGCTCAGACTACTGAACCATTAGAGCCTGTCATTAGACCACCTAGGATTCTATTTTACGACATTGAAACAGCACCAATCACATCTTACCATTGGGGACTATTTGACCAGAATATAGGCCTTAATCAGGTCATAGAAGATTGGTTCATTCTTTCATTTGCTGGTAGGTTTCAAGGTGAAGATGATTTTAATTACATGGATCAAAGAAACGCATCACCAGTTCAAAATGATGAGGATCTTTTAAAATGGATTCATAAACTAATGTCAAACGCAGATGTTTTGATTGGGCATAATTCGATCAAATTTGACTTCAAGAAACTAAATGCACGATTCATTAAATATAATTTGCCACCACTGAACCATTTTATTCAGATAGATACTCTAAGAATCGCTAAAAAGCATTTTGCTTTTACAAGTAACAAACTGAGTTATCTGGCCGAGTATTTAAAGTGTGACATAAAGAAATCAGAACACTCTAGGTTTAGTGGCATGGCAATGTGGACTGAATGTTTAAAAGGTAACCAGGAAGCATTTATTGAGATGGAGGATTATAATAAGATTGATGTTAAGGTTCTTGAAGAGGTTTATAATAAATTAGCACCATGGGAACCAAGCGTTAACTTCCAAGCTTTTTATTTTGGAACAATATGCTCGTGTGGTCATACTAAGTTTTTCAAAGATGGCTTTCGTTATACAAGGCAAGGTAAGTTTCAAGTGTTTAGATGCCATAATTGTTCAAAGACCTTCACAGCAAAAGAGAACTTAATTGATAAGGATTTACGCAAAGAGTTCTTTAAATAGTATTTTAGTCGGACATATTAAAGTTTTAAATTTGTAGAAACTTGCTACCATTAAAATATGAAAAAGAAGTTTCCAACAACTATCACAATTCTCGGACGAAAGATCAAAATCAAGCAGGGTAAACGTCTACATTATATGGGCCAACCATGCCTAGGCTTATGTAACTATGATGAGAAGACAATTTACCTAGAAAAAGATCAGTCATTGGAAATGAAATACGATACTTTACTTCATGAGATCCATCACTTTTATCTTGAGTTAACAGGCTTTTCTCAAAAGATGAGCGATGCTGAGAACGAGATAACTTGCCAGATGTTTACTGCCCTTTATAACGATATTAAAACGCAACTGTGAACGTGCTATTTTTGACCACATTTTATTACCCTTCACTTCAAGAGCTAGAAAGACTAGAGAACATTCAGCGCCAAATTGCCCAATGGCGTGCTGATCTATTAAGAGAACAGCAATTAAGAAGGTTTACACCAGGTGAAATATACCTATCTAAGCAAAGATTTCATCAGGGGATTAGGGATAACTGGAAGATTTACAAGGGATTTCGTGAAGAAATTACAAAACAGCTTTTAATTGAATCAAAACTATAATAAAAAATACTCCTAACTAAAGGGGTATTAAATGATTTCAAAATCCATTCATGTCGCTCGTTTAATCAAACAAAAAAGAAAAGAACTAAACTTAAGTCAAGATGATCTTGCTAAAAAGATTGATTTAGGCCCTCGTGGTTATCAGGTGATTAGCAACATAGAAAGAGGTATCCAGCAAATCCCTGTTAAGTATGTTTCAAAATTATCAGAAGCACTTAACGTTAATCCTGAAATGGTTATCTTCGAGCTATGCCAAGACTTTAAATACAATGTTTATTGTGAAGTAAACAAGCCTAGTATGTTACAATAA
>Ga0114977_10000338_pt1 | contig 32221 bp, 22 predicted proteins | sample S_130805_MF_Meta_FD_87026 | JGI IMG/M metagenome (GOLD analysis project Ga0114977, IMG submission 87026) | Freshwater microbial communities from Lake Simoncouche, Canada to study carbon cycling - S_130805_MF_MetaG | ecosystem: Environmental > Aquatic > Freshwater > Lake | place: Lake...
AAATCTATGATGGAGTGGTCAAAAGCCTTTCCGGGATGGCTTGAATTTACCTTTAAAACTTATCTCCACCGTTTTAGAGAGCTTATGGAAGTTCTAGATCAGGTTGCATTTAATAAAATGGATCAACAATTAGAGTTTTACCTTAAAAGGAAATTTATAAAATCTGGAAATTCTGAAATAAAAATTACCCATCAAGAAATAGCAGATGACCTAAATTCTTCAAGAGAAGTAATAAGCAGATTATTAAAAAAAATGGAACAGGATAAAAAATTAATACTTAAAAGAAGTGCAATTATTTTAGAACCAATTTTAATGGAAGGTGAAAAATAAAGCTAGGATAGTACCTTTTGCCATAAATCCAATATTGTATTGATAACCACTAATAATCAATCTACGTAAATTGCATGTATGATTGAACAGATTTATACTGGATGTTTGGCTCAAGGAGCCTACTTTATTTATTCTAATGGGGAAGCCGCAATTATAGATCCTCTGCGTGAAACAAAACCGTATCTGGACAAAGCTGAAAAAGCAGGCGTTAAAATAAAATACGTTTTTGAAACCCATTTTCATGCAGATTTTGTATCTGGTCATGTTGAATTGGCTTCAAAGACCGGTGCAGAAATTGTTTATGGCCCAAATGCCAATCCTGAATTTAAAGCAACAATAGCTAGTGATAATCAGGTTTTTACTATTGGAAGCTATAGTATAAAAGTTTTACATACACCTGGACATACCATGGAGAGCTCCTGTTACTTACTAACAGATGAATCCGGGAAAAATCTCGCATTATTCACAGGAGATACCCTTTTTCTTGGGGATGTTGGCAGGCCAGATCTTGCCCAAAAGGCTGCAAGTATGACTCAGGAGGAACTTGCCGGTATGCTGTATGAATCAATTTATAATAAAATAATGCCTTTATCTGATGATATAATCGTTTATCCTGGTCACGGTGCTGGAAGTGCTTGTGGTAAAAATATGATGAAGGAAACCCAGGATACCTTGGGACATCAAAAATCCATGAATTATGCTTTAAATCAACCCAGTAAAGAGTCTTTTGTTCAGGCTGTTACAGAAGGTCTGCTTCCTCCTCCAGGATATTTCCCTTTGAATGTTGCATTAAATAAAAAAGGACCTCAACATCTAGATGCGCTTTTAACCTCAAGTCTAGTTGGATATACTCCTGATAGTTTTGAATACGAAACCAGAAATCATGAAGCATTAATTTTAGATACGAGAGAAGCAGGAGAATTTGCTAAAGGGTTTATTCCAGGCTCCATTAATATAGGGTTAGGGGGACAATTTGCCCCATGGCTAGGTGCCTTGGTAAAGGATGTAAATCAAGCAATTATTTTGGTTAGCGAACCTGGCAAAGAAGAAGAAGCTTTGATTAGAATGTCCAGGGTAGGATTTGACCATGTTATCGGTTTTCTGAAGGATGGATTCGATTCCTGGAAAAAGGCTGGAAAACCAATAGATCAGATCAACCGAATCACAGGAAATGAATTCGCAGAAAAATATAACCAAAATTCACTTGTAATAGATATTCGTAAGGATAGTGAATATTCAAATGGACATATAGTCAATTCAAATAATTTTCCTTTGGATTTTATTGATGAATGGTTCACTTCAATTCAGGATAAAAAGGGATTTTTCCTGCACTGTCAAGGTGGATATAGGAGCATGATTGCAGCAAGTATTTTTAAATCAAGAGGTATTACAGATTTTTACGAGGTAGATGGTGGTTATCAGGCTATTTCAAAAACAAACTTACCAATAGAAGCCTCTAAAGTACCTAATTGAAATTAGCCTTGTATGGCTTTTTCACCTCTAAGTTCTCTGATTCTTTTTCTGATTTGAACCTTGTATAAACTTCCCGGATATTTCATAAGGAAGTCAAGATATAATTCTGTTGCTTTTTCAACAGAATTAAGGTAATAATCATAATATTCTGCTTTGTAGAATAAAGCATCATCTCCATAAATTCCAGTATTATAATTTAATAGAATATGATCTATGGCCATAAGCATGCTGGAATAATTTTGATCCTCCTTAAAAATTAGTGTCTTTTCCCACCAAATATCATCCGAAAGAGTATGTCCGGGGAATTTGTAAAAGATCGAATCTAGCATAATCAGGGCTTGTTTATTATTATGACAATAATGCAAAAGTTGTGCCTGTGCAAATAAAACCAATGCTTCCTTGGTTGAATCCATTACTGTATTGTCCTGAATAATCAGGTTCAACTGAATAGCATCATTTGATATATCATTGCTAGTGTTTTCTTTAAGCGTTTTTAATCTTGCCTGAGCAATTTCAAAATCACCTTTATAATATGAAAGCTTAGCATCCTTGAATTTCGCAAGTGAGCCAAGCTGATCTTCTTTAAATTGCTCTTCAACTAAATAATAATTTCTACGGGCATTTAAATAATCTCCCTGCATTAAATAGATATCCCCTAAAAGTATATTTATTTCAGCTTTTTGCCTTGGAGGAATATTTATTTCTTTTAAAGATTCAAGTTCGATTCTGGCAGATTCTGGCTCATTCAAATAAAATGCACAAAGCTTGGCCTTTCTGTAAACTGCCTGCCACATTGTATTTCCTCTGCCAAACTTTTGAAGCAAGGAATTGTAAGTATTCACAACTGTACGAATCTTCAAAGTATCTATTGGCTTTGAACTGAATGTTTCCATTTCAAGGTTTACCACCTTTTCAACAAAGGCCGGGTAATAATTCATTCCATCTGGATATTTCTGCAATATGTAGTCAAATGCTTTATTTGAAAGTTCAAATTTTTGATTTGCCTGAAACGATTTTCCTAACTGAAATATTCTTTCTCCCGATTCTTTAAACACTTTGTCAGCTGCCATTGCCTGCAACAATGCTTCATCAAAATTTTCGGTTTGCAGGTACATTTCTATCAAAAGCTCTCTTATTTCTGGTTCCTGTGGATATTTAGAAACTTCGCCCAACAAAGCAGATTCGATTTGTTCTGCATTTTCAGGCTTTATTGCAGCCAACAATTGACTTTTGATATAATTGAGATATTCAGGTTTTTGGAAATATAAGGTAATCCATTCCCGAATAGCTTCAGGATATTTTGCCTGCATTTGATACAGGTTTCCAAGTTCCTGCAAAAATAATTCATTATTTTTTAATATTTTTCTTCCTTGAAGATATGTTTTAACAGAAAATTCTGGCTGATAAAAACTTCCAAAATAGGAGGCTGCAGTAGCAAAGTCATTTTGAGTCTTGAGTTTTTTATAAATTAAATCATTCCAGATTTGTTCTGCAGATTTTAAATCATCCGATTTACTATAAGCCCATCCTCTTAAAACATGGGCCTGAGGAAGATCATTAATTTTTTTTACAGCTTTATCTATAAATAAAACACCCTCTTTTGTCAGATTTTTATTTAAATAACATTCAAATATTCTTTGAATAATAAAAAAATCTTTATCATTTTGTTTATAACACTTTTCATAATATTCGTGAGCCTGAACATAATCTCCCTCCATGAAATACTGATTGGCCAGATTCATTTCGGGGCCATAGCCTTGAGAATTTCCAAGAGAAATTATCCCCAGAAAGAAAAATAAAAAGAAAATCCGAATCATACTTCTAGTGTACAATACGGTAACAACGAAAAAATGAATGTTTTATCTATCATAAAGAAATAACCCTGCATGAAGCAGGGTTATTTAAAAGTAGCTGAATTATTCGTTAATCGTTGCTTTATAAGCATCTACATCCATTAGTTCACTAAAATCGGCATTTTGTGCTGGTTTAATTTTAACCATCCAACCTTCATTATAAGGATCTTCGTTTACCAATTCGGGCTTATCTTTCAATGCAGGATTAAATTCTACAATTGTTGCGGCTACTGGTAGAAATAAGTCGGAGACAGTCTTAACTGCTTCTACAGAACCAAACACAGCATTGGCTTCAAGGGCCTGACCTTCTGTGTTAATATCTATAAATACAATATCACCTAATTCGCGGGCAGCAAATGCAGTAATACCAACATATGCTGAGTCTCCATCCAAACGGATCCATTCATGGTCAGCAGTGTACTTTAAATCTTCAGGAAAATTCATATTGTTTTCGGTAAGGTGCGAATTTAAGATTTTGAGCGGTTAGTTTGTAAGGGTAAATCTTGCCTGTAGGCCGATATTTGTAAAAGAGGTAGGGAAACTGGAACTGATTGCTGGTTTATTTAAATTGTGTTCAGCAAACAGTCTTAGGGTAAACCTTGTACTTACCTGATAATCAACAGAAGGTTTAACAATTAAAGAGAAATTGCCATTAGTAACCGGGGCTGGGTCATTTTTAAGATCAAGTGTACGGTTTCTTGTTCTTGTATCTCTCAATGTTGTTTCAAGTCTGCAATTAAGAGTATTGGTCATATTTATCGTACGACCAAATAAACGCAAAGTCAGGTTTAATTTATCTTTTTTCCATCCAAAATTAAATGTAAAGTCTTTACTACGTACTTCACTTATTTGAGTGTTTCCAATATTTAATGAAAGCGTTCTGTCTCTTTTATGTTCAAAAGAAAAAGTATATCCCTTTTTGAAATTCATCTGAACTCCTAAAAACGGGGCAAATGATTCTGTAAGTGAAACATTGGTAATTACATTTATAGGTTGAAAATTCACCATTGTAGCACTGTTACCATCAATATCAGTTGTCGGGCCGACCTCTGTAACTTCTGCAGAATAACCATCATTATCACTATCCCGGGCAGATAAATTTCTTACATAGCTACCTACCGAATAGGTTCCCCTATATGCATGTGTGATCGTAACACTATTAAAAATATCCTTCAGTGCCGGTATATTACCCAGACCCGAATAATTTACATTCCAATTAGGTAGTGGAATAGCCGGCATAGGGGTAAGGCCTATTTTTTCTGCCTTTCCAGACCCGTATGCTGCAAGAAAAGCAGGAATCAATACATCTTGTGATGCTTTATCATACCCATTAAAATAACCTTCACTATTTTCGAAATATGGATTCTGGGCATTATAATTCGGATTTTCCTTTGAAAGTCTTTTTGATATAATTCTACGAGTATTGGCAAAGTCATCGAATGCCTTTGAAGTTGTGCCACTTTTTTCAAATAAAGTGGATGCGCCAATGTAAGAAACCGAATAACTTCCTGTCATGTTTTCATTTGCATTTTGAAAAGTATTTTCTTGAGAATTATAACCAAAAATAGAATTGTACTGTTCAGATTTATTTCTTGAAACTGTAAGATCAATTTTGAACCCTTTAAAGAGGGTAACATTTGTCCTACCGGTTAATTGATTTGAATTCGAAGTCTGATAATAATATGCAAGGCTGGTATCTTTTGAAATCCAACCATTTTGAGCAGCCTGATTTCGTATATCTTTTTGATCCCCCAGGATAAAACCAATCCCTGGAGGTAGAGCGGTATTTTTAACCCCAAAACTATCCGGAGCCTGGTAATTAAAGTCTAAACCAAAATTGTCTGTATAAGGCATATATCCTGGCAGCGAGGTTGTCCGGTTATTACCCTGTTGAATTTCAATAGTTTGAACACTTAAAATAATTCGTGCGACTTCCTTCCCAATTAATTTAATAAAATAAAACGGATCGTCCTTGGTAGTATCCTGGCTGACAACGGGCTTGTTTTGCGGACCCGAACCCGCTTTTACTTGATTTTCTTTAGGTGCCTTAGGTTTTTCTTCAATAATTTTTTTCAGGAAAGGCACCTTTTTATATAGTGTTCCAAGATTCAGCTGGTTATTTGTCTGAATTGTTGCACCATTATTTATCGTGTTGCCTAAAGAAACATTCTGCAACTGGGCAGATTGCCATTTAAAAGTACCTGTATAATTAGCAGTTGAGTTAATCCAGTTTAGTGGCTTTATTTTATCAAATGGGAGTTTATAATTAATCTGTATATTCTGATTAAAGGATAGATTTCTACCCATATTTATAAGTTGCGTTTTGTTTTTAGAAGTATCCTTTCCAAGTGTCAATAAGTTGGAAAATAAGGAGTCTCTTTTTTCCTTAGTATCAATTGCACCAAAGGGTTCGTCAACGCGAGCTTGATTTTGCGCACTATAATTGAAACTCAGATTTTGAGAAATGTCATATCTGAACGCATAGGTTCTGTTAATCAGAAAATTATTTGTGAAGTTTGGTTGAATTGTACCCTGATTTGCCGTTGAACGGAACCTTCTTTCCTCATACTTTCTGTCGCCATCAATTTTAAAGGCAATACTTTTTGGTGCATTATAAAAATTAAACTCCTTTAAAAATCCAAACATTTTAGAATCTTTAAAAGGCTTCCAAAGTTTAGGAGTAAAATTATATGCATAATCAATAACCGCCTTATGCTGCCGGTTTGTTTGATTTTCTATAGTATGGCTCCTGAAAAACTGCTCATTTACACTCCAAGTAAAGGCAAAATTCTCGACCTGAAAAAAATGTGGTTTGGATGCGCTATTGGTTCTCATTTTACGCACATTATTCAGACCATAACTTCTAGTTAACTGGTATTCCTGATATATTTTTTTCAGGCTGTCCTGTTGGTTACCTGGTTTATTCTCAAAAGCTTTATCAAATAGGATATCCGGATCCAGAGGATTAAACTGAGGGTTTTTAAAGCTTTCGCCATAGGTTAGATACAATGGCATTTGTATTCCAAACTTATTCGGAAATAATTTACCCAGTTCAAAATTACCAGTAAAGTTATATATACTAATAGTTACCCTACTTCTATCGTTAATTTTTGTTTCTATCGAGCTAAACCCGGGGGTAGTATGAGAGCCAGAAAGTTGAACCTGTGCAAAATCAGCCAGTTTTAAATTAAGTCTTCCGTTTGCAGCCCAGCCGGGCTTTTCATTAAAATCTGTTACCCTAAGTTCGTTTACCCAAACCTCCGCACAAACGTTTCCGTTGCCATCTTTAGGGTTTCTTAACCCTATCATTATATTTTTAACACTGTTCATTTGAGGGTTCCCTATTACAGTAACCCTATGACCATCAGTTCCTTCAACAGATTTGGAATACCTGTCATTTAATCCAATGACCCCTCCAGTAACCAAATCATTTCTGGCTGTTTTAACAGCGCTGAAAACACTTAAAGGAAAATCAATCTGATTTTCAGGCAACCAAACTTTGGCTCGATCTGCTTCACTATTTCCATTATAAACTCCAGGGGTGCTTGGAGTTAATGGAACTTCGTATTCATAATAATTATCTGTATAATCTGAACCAACCCGAATAAAGCAAGTCAAATCTCCTCTTTGAGTATAAGTTAAATCTCCTAAAACTTGTTCTGCATGAACCCAAAGCTTCAGGTTTGTATAAGATCTTAAATCATACTGAATTGTTTTAAATACCCCTCTTGCATCACCATCTTCTAGATTACAAACTCTAAGTAATAAAGCCTGTTCATTCTGAAGAGTATTGGTGGTAGGGTCACCCGGGTTATTCTGACGTATAATACCTGGGGGAATAACATAATTTACTGGAGATTTTGCCCCATTTTCTTCGATATTTACGGTTCCAACATCAAATATTGTTGAGGTATTACCTGGATCAATGACAGGTCCTACCATATCGTCTCCTAAATAATTCCTAAAGGCTCTCCATTGTGTTGCAACTAATTGAAATTTTGCAAAACGCATAACAACATCCCGGTCGAACCCAGAAACATACATGCGGATAAAGTCAATCGCTTTAAAATTGGAAATGCCATTAACAGGTAGACCATTAACCAGTGGAATTCGGAATTGATACCATCTGGTTTGTCTTGGAGTACCATCTGTTGTGGTATAAATATATTCAACCTTATCTACAATATTATTTCGACCAATTTGTAAATCACCCGGATTTATTTTTACTTTATATTCATAATATTCTTCGAACTGATTTAATGTGTTAGAATTATTCAAATCTTCATTATCTGGCATCTGAGTACTGGAAGGGGTATATTGTTGACCACCGGATGCAACAGGAGAATTCCTTTCTGTGCCATAGTAGTTTCTATATCTGGTTAATATATCTACATCGGCATTAAATCCTCCACTGCTCTCGTCCCAAAACCTGAAATTATCAGAGCTGGGATCGCTATTGAGGGCATTGTAAGCATCGGGATTTAAAAACCCTAGATTACTAAGATAAAACTGAAACTTATCCCTTTCCTTTCCATCAGAAAGTCCGTCAAACCCTACATCCTGAAATTGACGTGCATTGGCATTGTTTGAAAAGGCTGTATTAGGTGGAATTATCGCAGGAGCAAAACCCCATGCTGTTTCAATTAAACCGTCTACTGACCCATCTTCCGGCATTCCATTCTCTATAAATCTGTTACCATCTGGAATAACATCTTCGCTTATTTTTCCAAGGTTAATTGCCATAAAACCATTGGTTGGAGAGCTGTCATTTAAAAAAGGATCCAACATCCAGAATTCAATAAATTCAAAATTGGCTGCTTCAAAATCGGTATTTCCGGTTGTCCTCCTCATCATACCTGCCCAATTCTGTTCAGGATTTACAAAAGTACCATCCGTATTTAACCATTGTTGGCGGTATTCATAATTATATGGACCTCTTTGAGTCGGAAAATATTGAATATCAAGGGTATTCAACAAATTACTTCCTGCTGTAGTTGTTAGGTTAGGGAAAACATCCTTGGGATTATACTGCCTTTGGTAAGGATCATTTTTAACTCTGTTTTTCGTTGTATCAGATAAAATTCCTGAATTATACAAAGCCTGATCTATCTGGTACCAGGTCATTTTGGCGCGGGTAAAACCAGAAGAAATTGGGCTGGTATCCTGTGGAATAAATAATCCAGATCCTGTTGGAAAGGATGATATTTTCCATCCCTGAGCACCCATTAAATCCTGAAATGTTTTTGTGCTTTCAAAATCATCCAGGTATGCAATTCCTTTTTCCGTGCTAGTTTCAATTTGTTTTGGATGCCCCGGCAACAACTGAGCAAACTCACCGGAAACATTTACCTGAGAAATTTCTTTGGTATTCAAAAGAGGTAAACGATCCAATAATCGTGTTAAAAATTTTGATTGCTTATTGAGTTGTCCATCCAATCCCCACATTGTGTTGGACAATGGTTCATCTCCAATCAGGATTTTTTGAGTTAGAGGCCTTTCATTCAAGTGTAATATTGTTGCTCCAAATCGAACATCTTTCGAAAGATTTAAGTCAAATCTTGCACCAACCAATGTTTTTGCCTGAATATCAAACAATGTGTTTGTTTCAAAGGTGACTTTTATCTCCTGCCCTGAGGTCAAAATTCCTGGATTAATTATATTAACCTTTCCAACAGAATAATCTACCGTATAATCAGCGCCTTCAGTCAAAGGTGCTCCGCCAGCTGTAACTCTAACCGAGCCTTGGGCAATTTGTACCGAATTCAACATAATTTCAGAACTCGATGAAGACTGATATTGACCTTTTAAATAATATCGGTTTACCTGTGGCGAAAATGCAACTGCATCCGCTCTTGTTTTTGAGTAAAGTGTGGTAAATGCATATTCTGCTGAATCCTGTTGATTTCCGTTAAACTTACTGACAAGATGCGATCCAAAGGGTTCCAAAACAGGAAAAATAACAATTCCTTTTTCTGAAATTATAGTTCGTCCATCAAGAAAATCGAAGTAATTATCAGGTCCTGATTCACTATTGTTTCTAAGTTTATCAAGGTTCATCACCTGCAACAATGGAGTGTTTGCAACTGCTGAAGTTGGCAAGTAGGTAATATCTCCGGCTCCCCCTGTAGACTGATAATAAATATCTACTCTGAAATTATCCGGTTGTAAATTAAAACCTCCGATGCTGTACACATTTTTCATCATCAGGTTCCAGGCTGGATAGGTATTGCCAGCAGTATCAACAGGACTTACGTTCGTTCTCTTCAGCATTTTCAAAAACAACACATTCTGAGTGTCCTGAGAAGAAGGAACATCTAAAGAAAATTCACCTACCTTAAAAACCTGACCAGGGTAACTTGCATGGGTATATTCATATGAAACAAAAACCACCTCATTCGCCTGTACTTTAGTATTTAAGGAGATATACCCAAGATTTTTGTTATATCTATATTCATTGTCATTTAATCGTCTAAGATTGGCCTGTCGTTCAAAATCCCTGGTCTGCTCCATACCTGTAAGTGGTTTAGTCTGAGAGGGATCCGTATAAATAACATCATTAAAATTTCTTGCACCTGGATATTGATTGGTGACTAGATCGTACACCAGGTTAGCATTATTATCTGTTACTGGATATGCAAAATTGTTATTATTCTGGGCTACTGCTTGATTATATTTAACAGCATCATTAGATTCTCCTAAATCCACTAAACCAACACCATTCCTAAGATTCTGAGTTGTTGCATTTGAAGTATTGGTTACCCATACCTCAATCCTTTGAATATTTACAGGTGATTGCAAGGCTGGGAGATTCTGCAACCAGGATTCATAATTATCTCTAAAATAATGAGATAAAAAGTAGTGCTTCCATTCATCGTATTCATCAGCTTTTTTCTGAAAACTGGTTGTTTGAGCGCCTCCTTTAACTGAAACTTCACTCGTTTTTCCTTTTTGTTGGGATGCTATCGTTACAATATCAAGCGGTCCAAACCGCATTCCGAGTTTTATCCCAAACAGGTTTTGTCCACCTGAAATCAAGGAACCATTAAGCGGAAGACTAACATTACCAGCTTCTACTTTCTGAAGTATCTCATCTTCAAAACCGGTATATTCCAGTTTCATCTGATTCTCAAAATTAAAAGTAGCTTCAGTATTTTGATTGACCTTTATTTTGAGTTTCTCACCGATTTTTCCAACAACGTTTAATTGTATCTGCTGATCGAAATCAAAAGAAATATTTCTCTGTTGCTGAATGGTTAAAGATGGATTGGCATTTTTATTTCTCCTTACACCAAAAGTCAATAGGGCTGTTCCATTTGGCCGGATTTCAACGGTTCCACCTCCAAAAATATCTCTAAATAATCCACTATTGACATTAATTGCCGGAATCAACCCTTTCGATGTAATTTCATTACTTGCGATGGATTTTTCTTTAAAAAAGTCACTTTCGGATTTATCAGCAAAATAATTTTCATATTCTTCGAAGGTCATGTAGGAAGGTGGCCGTATTTCTATTCCTCCCATTGTTTCTGTTACATAAAATCCTGTACCATCTTCAGTTAGTTCAAAATTCTGTTGAATATTGGAAGGATCTTCCATAAACAAGGGAGAATTTTCTGGTCTGGAAGTGAAATCATAATAATCCTGAAAAGGATAATATAACGTGTCCGGTTTAGTTGTATCTCCAGCAAATACTAATTGCGGGGCATAGGTAAAAAACTGATTATTATACGCAGAAAATAAAAAAGCATGATTTGATCCCGAAAAGGGACCAAAACAGGTAAACAATATAGCAAGGGAAGTTAAGTGCAATTTTACCTTCCTAATTAATAATTACTAAAATGATAGGGTAAGTTTTACTCCATCGATGAATTGAAGAGATTTACCTGTAGATTGTACCTTAAGGAGAAGTCAAATTTATTTAAAAATCAGTTACCTCGCAATGCAGCTTTGATTAAATCTTCTACTTTCTCTGGAGGAGTCTGTTGATTTAGAATTTCATCCAGCCTTTTTTCCATCAATGCTTTTGGAAATCCAAGACTCACAAGAGCTGCCAAAGCATCAGACTTTAGCTGGCTTTTTGGAGAGGCGGATGCAACATTACCTGTCAGAGATACTCCACCAGTCGAAGAAACTTTATCCTTCAATTCCAGAATAATTCTACCTGCGGTTTTTGCTCCAATTCCTTTAATAGACTGTAATAATTTTACATTTTCTCTTGCAATTGCTTCTTGAATTTCCTGAACGCTGATACTCGATAACACCATAAGCGCGGTATTACCTCCAACTCCGGAAACACTTAATAATAATTCAAAGATTCTGCGTTCTTCAATTGAATAAAATCCATAAAGTACCTGTGCATCTTCCCTGACCTGGAAGTAGGTAAATACCTGACCATTAGGTTGATCTCTAAGTAACTGAAAGGTAATCAAAGAGATTTTTACTTCATACCCAATTCCATTGCATTCTACAATAGCAAAAGTGGGTTCAAGAACTGTTATGTTCCCTTTTAAATATGAAATCATAATTCAGCTCTGTTTTGAGCATCAACAACAGCAATTGCAACCATATTTACAATTTCCCTAACAGAGGAACCCAATTGTAAAACATGGACAGGTTTATTCATTCCCAATAAAATTGGGCCGACGGCTTCTGCATTGCCCATTTCCTGCATGAGTTTATAAGCAATATTACCTGAATACAAATCAGGAAATATAAAAGTATTAGCTCCTTTTTCGGATAATCTTGTAAATGGATAGTTCTCCTTTAAAAGATCTGGCCTTAATGCCATATTTGCTTGAATATCACCATCAATAATAACATCCGGATATTTTTCCTGAAGTGCCTTGGTTGCATCGATAATTACCTGTGTATCGGGATCAATGTTTGATCCAAAATTCGAATAGGAAAGCATTGCTATTCTGGGCTCTACGTTAAAATATTTCAAAGCATTCATAACTAATCTGGTAATATCAATTAACCCTTCAACATCAGGCTTCTTATTTACTGTTGTATCAGCAAAAAAGAAAGGACCTTTTTTGGTTTTAATTAGATACATACCTGCAACTAGGTTAGTATTTTGTTCTTTACCTATTGTTTGTAATGCTGGTTTAAGTGTGCTTGGGTATGTTTTGGTTAATCCGGATATAAACGCATCAGCCTCACCAAGTTGCACCATCATAGATCCAAAATAATTTCTTTCCCGCATTAATTTTTGGCAATCATATAAAGAGTGACCTCTTCTTTTTCTTTTTTCAAAAAATATTGTGCCGTATTCCTCTCTTTTTTCAGACTCTTCCATTGGATCAATAATTTCTATACCCTTGATATCCAAATGGTTTTCCTGAATTATTAAATCGATTTTGGCCTTATTTCCCAACAATACCGGTACAGCAATTCCTTCATCCAGTATAATTTCAACAGATTTTAAAACTTTGTAATTATCCGCTTCAGCAAAAACCACTTTTTTAGGATCTTTCTTTGCTTTTTGAATGACATTCCTAATTATACTTTCACTAGAGGACATTCTATCCTGAAGTTTCTCTTTATACTCTTTAACACTTGCAAATGGTTTTTTGGCAATTCCTGATTGTATTGCAGCCTCCGCAACAGCGGCACTTACTTCAATAATCAATCTTGGATCCATAGGCTTTGGGATCAAATAATCTTTACCAAAGGTTATATTTTTCTCAGAATATGCTTTATTTACAATATCAGGAACAGGTTCTTTGGCAAGATTGGCAAGTGCTTTTGCGGCGGCAACTTTCATCGCTTCGTTAATATGCGATGCACGTACATCCAAAGCGCCTCTAAATATGTATGGAAATCCCAAAACATTGTTTACCTGATTGGGATAATCGGATCTTCCAGTGGCAACTATTGCATCAGGTCTGGCCTGCGTTGCCAATTCATAGGTTATTTCAGGATCTGGATTAGCCAGAGCAAAAATTATTGGATTAGTTGCCATTTTCGACAACATCTCAGGTTTTACAATATTCCCGGCCGATAAACCAACAAATACATCAATACCCGAAAATCCTTCTAAAAGCGTTGGTAAAACAGAGTGGTTTTGTGCAAACATACTATTATAAGGATTGAGGTCTGATCTCCCTTGATGAATCAATCCATCCTTATCAAACATCATAATGTTTTCAACCTTGGCCCCAATGGTAACATACATCCTTGCACAGGAAACAGCTGCGGCACCAGCTCCAAGAAATAAAAACTTAACCTTTTCTATGCTTTTTCCAGCAATTTCAAGAGCATTCAATAATGCTGCTGAAGAGATTATTGCTGTTCCATGCTGATCATCATGCATTAAAGGAATTCCAACAATTTCCTTTAGTTTTTTTTCTATTTCAAAACATTCCGGGGCCTTAATATCCTCAAGATTTATTCCGCCAAAAGTTGGTTCTAGTGCTTTCACAACAGCTACAAATTCATCTACAGAATTTGCATTAAGCTCTATATCAAATACATTAATATCAGCGTATTTTTTAAATAAAACAGCTTTTCCTTCCATTACTGGCTTGGATGCTTCCGGACCAATATTTCCTAAACCAAGGACAGCTGTACCATTTGTTATAACTGCAACTAAATTTCCTTTAATCGTATAATCATATACCTTATCTGGATCATGGAATATTTCCATACAGGGTTCGGCAACTCCAGGTGAATAGGCTAGTGATAAATCTCTTTGTGTGGAAACTTCCTTGGTTGCATTAACCTCTATTTTACCTGCAGGAAACTTACTATGGTAACTTAATGCTGCTTCCTTTTTAACGTTCATTTCAGGAAATTAATAAATATGACAAGGGGTAAAATTGAAACTTTATTTCTCAATATTTCAACTAATTTCTCCCCTTAGATTAATGGTTAATTTTTCTTTAACCTCTTCAATATTTTGATACTTACCTAACAAATAACTTAGTTTAGTAACGGCGGATTCTGTAGTAATATCCTTTCCGGAAATGACACCTGCTGCTACAAGATGACTGCTGGTTTCATACCTTCCGGGTTCAACTGAACCACCGTGGCATTGTGTAATGTTTACAAGGATTATCCCTTTATCATTTGCTTTGGATAAAAGGTCAAAAACCCATGGCATGGTAGGAAGGTTTCCTGCTCCAAAAGTTTCAAGCACAATTGCCCTTAGACCTTGGATGTTAACTATTGCTTTTAATACAGCGGAGGTTATGCCAGGGAAAAATTTCAATATAGCAATATTTTGATCTAGCTTTTCAGCAATAATCAACTCATTAGGTTGAGCTATAGAATCAATCTCCGTTGCAATATTATATCTTATATGAACTCCAGCTTCTGCAAGGGGTGGAAAATTAGGAGAATCAAAAGCTCGGAATTTTTCAGAATGATTTTTTCTTGAGCGATTTCCCCTAAGTAAATGATAATCAAAATATATCGCAACCTCCTTTATTTGATTATTACCAGATGAGGCTATTTCAATTGCAGTAATTAAATTTTCCTTGGCATCTGTTCTAATCTCACCAATTGGAAGTTGTGAACCGGTAAGTATAACTGGCTTAGCAAGATTTTCAAAAATAAAAGACAAGGCTGAAGCGGTATAAGCCATGGTGTCTGAACCATGCAAAATCACAAACCCATCATATTTAAAATAATTAACCTTTATAAGTGCGGCAAGACCTAACCAATGGTCTGGTTGAATGTTTGATGAATCCAAGGGATCCCCAAAAGAGCGGTAAGAAATTTCGCAACTGATTTTGTCTAGCTCAGGAACCTGCTCTACAAGATTATTAAAATCAAATGGTTTTAAAGCACTTGTAGCACTATCCTGAATCATGCCAATGGTCCCACCGGTATAAACCAGTAGTACCCTGGGTTTCTTCATGTAAATTTTAAAAAATCAGTAACGATTGAGGGTATAAGTAAACCCTACAACCAGACTATTCAACACCCAACGGGATTTATCTCTGTCGAAGTCATAAATCCTTTTTGTTGAACGAATTCCATTTTCGGTAACATGGTAAAACGCATCTTTATCCTCAACATCTGTGAATCCATAATCAAATCGATAATGCAAATTCAGATGCATGTTATAATTAAGCCTAACATTAATTCCGGCATCAATTACTCCACTTACAAGGGTTTTGTTAAATCGATCGTTCTCTACAGGATAATCAGTAATTCTTGGATCAATTGTTGATTGACGTACATCTGTATCAAAAGACCTTGCATTAACCAGAACGTCCAATTGAGGTCCAAAAGCTAACGCATAACTGATTTTCTTATATGGATTAGTATTTAAACTCACCATTAAAGGAAATTTGAAATAGGTAATCCTTTGTGTATAAGATATTGGATCTGGATACCCCTCTACTTTTGTGGTATGTCTTTGTCCAAGATCAGAATACAAGGCATTAAGCTGTAATCCAAAATGGTCGGAGAAATTACGGCCAACCACAAGTCCTCCGGTAGCTCCGAATGACCATTTGTAATCGTATTGCCATTTTGGGGCATCAGCATTGTCCACATTATACAACCATGAATTGGTAGGCATCATGCGCACACCGAATTGCCATCCTTTTTGTGCTGAAACATTACCAATAATCAGCAATGCAGAAAAGAAGACCAAAAACGTCTTTTTCATGTACGGGTAGAATCGAAGCAAATCTAAAAACAATTCAGGGGCTTACAAACTAAATTAGCTAAAAACTATGGTTTATCTTTGGAATATTTACCAAGAAATCTAAAAATGCTGATTTCAATTCATTCAAAAAACCCTCAACCAAGGCTTATTACTCAAATTGTTGAGGCCTTGAAAAAAGATGCGGTAATTATTTATCCTACAGATACAGTATACGCACTTGGGTGTGATATAAATAGTAAAAAAGCCTTTGAGAAGGTTTGTCGAATAAAGGGCATAAAACCCGAAAAGGCTCAATTTTCCTGCATTTGTGACAATGTTTCAATTATTTCGGACTATGCCCTCCATGTTACAACTCCAACGTTTAAACTTTTAAAAAGAGCTTTGCCGGGGCCTTTTACCTTTATTTTGGAGGCTTCCAAAGGTATTCCAAAGCATTTTCAGGAGTATAGAAAAACCGTTGGAATCAGAGTAACCTCACATCAAATAGTGCAGCAAATTGTTAACCAATTGGGAAATCCTATTATGACCACTTCTTTACCAGAAAGTGACCCGGTTCGTGGTTATCCTGTTGATGCAGAGGAAATATTTAATGCTTATGGTAATCTGGTTGATATTGTAATTGATGGTGGGCCTGGTGGATTAATTCCTTCAACAGTTATTGATTGCAGTAAGGGAGACAATGAAATAAGTGTTGTTCGAGAGGGTTTAGGAAATTCAGATTCTGTCCTTTAAAATAGTTCCATTACTTTTGTCCTGATGAGTGAAATAAGCCCGGTCCTGCTTGCCTTAAAGGAAGATTTTGAAGCAAACAGAGATTTGTTTATTCGTATTTCTGATGAAATTCTCTCCAACAGAATTAGCCGTTATCCTGTTTTTGCTGCTTCCGAAGATCCATTAGAATTAGGGAGGCTGATATTACATACCGAAAGAAGCGAAACCAATTACAATTATTTCGTGACTTTTCTGGAAGAGTTAATTCAAAAACAGGTAATTGAAAAAGATAAAATCCAGCTTTTTAAGGAACATTATAAAAATCCGGAATTATCCTGTTGCTTTTTATTGGTTTTTAGTGAGGATGCAGGTATTGTATTTATTCCTTTTCAGGAAGAAGTTTGATTACACAGGTTTTTTAGGCCATTTATTCTGGTCATTACCCGATCCGGACCCGAAAATGCTAAATCGAGTAATCCTTCTATCGTTGCAGTTAAAATATTCTTTATACAAGGCTGTTCTTCCTTTGAAAATTCAGAAAGTACATACTCAACTTGTTTTCCCTTTGGAAAATTATTACCTATTCCTATCCTGAATCTCATATATTGATTCGTTCCGAGCACTTCTTCAATATTTCTAAGACCATTGTGCCCTCCATGTGAGCCTGAAGGTCTAAGTCTAAGCATTCCTAAAGGCAATGCTAAATCATCTGTAACTACAACAAGTTGATTTACAGGAATTTCTAGGTTTTTTATATGGTATCCAACAGATTTACCACTGAGGTTCATAAAAGTATTTGGTTTAAGAACATAGTATTTTCTTGACCTATTCGTAATAATTGCCATTTCACCATATTTAACTGGTTCGAAACTGACATCTTTACTTCCAACCAATTCATCGCCCACCATAAACCCTATGTTATGTCGGGTATTAGCATATTCTGCACCAATATTTCCCAGGCAGGCAATTAGGTAATTCTGCATATCGATTGAATTTAAATTTGTTCTTCTTCTTCCTCGGGTAAATTAAGCCGCTTTGCCGTATTAGTTCCTTGTAAGGTTACTACTGATTTTAATTTTCTACGAATAGCGTTTGTTGCAATATTAATTTAATAACCAGGACAAGAATTATGAATGCTTATCATCCACTTTTTCTATTTGGCACTAAAGTTAAAAAGTAAAGGCTGTCTCTTCTGGAGACAGCCTTATTTAAATAGTCCAGTCTATTATTAAGATTGGCCTCTAAGTGACCTTGGAATTTCAATAGACGCGATCGTTGCTGATCCTGGAGTTGTAACAGTAAGGTTTTCAAAAGAAACATCCATTACTTTTATGGTTTTACCCAAATCCAGAGTAGAAATATCCACATCCAAATAAGCAGGAATATCTTTTAGTAAACCTTTTACTTTCAGTTTTCTAAGTTTCTTTAACAATGTCCCACCTGCTATAACACCAACTGAGGTCCCTTTAAATTTTATTGGAAGTTGAACCTCTATTGGTTTGTCATCTGTAACACGGAAAAAGTCCATGTGGGTAACTTCATCAGTTACAGGATGTACTTGAACTTCCTTTACTATAGAATTATGTATACTCCCGTCCTCTTCTAGGGTAATTTTAACCAAATGTGTTTCTGGAGAGGCTAGCAATTTTTCTAACTGTAATAGTGTGGACACTAAATGAACAGGTTCACCTGCACCATACATTACACAGGGTACATCCCCGGATTTGCGAACATTGTTTGCGCCGGTAGTGCCTGAAAGGCTTCTTTTACGGCAGGATATTTCAAAGGTTTTCATGATCAATTGATGAAAAGTGAACTAATGGACTCGAAATTATGAATCTTGCGAAAAGCCTTAGCAAAGACTCCCGCAATTGATAATACTTTAATATTTGGCAGGGTTTCTTTTAATGGAAGAGTATCTGTTACAACCAATTCTGTTAAATGAGAATCCTTGATTTTTTCCAGAGCATTTCCAGACAATAAGGGATGTGTTGCCACAGCTCTTACAGAATTAGCCCCTTTTGAAATCAGAAGTTCTGCAGCCTTACAAAGTGTACCTGCAGTATCTACAATATCGTCTACCAAAACAATATCTCTTCCTTCAACATCCCCAATTACCTGCATGGTAGATACCTGATTTGCTCTTTCTCTGTGTTTGTCAATAACAACAATATCGCATTTCAGGTGCTTAGCATATAATCTGGCACGATTAACGCCACCCATATCAGGCGAAGCAATAACCATCTTATCCTGATTTAAGGATTTCAGATATGGAATAAAAACCGCGGTGGCATCCAAATGATCCAATGGGATATCAAAAAATCCTTGTATCTGCCCTGCATGAAGATCCATGGTTACTATTCTGGAAGCACCCGCAGCTGTCAATAGGTTTGCTATAAGCTTAGCGCCAATTGAAACTCTGGGTTTATCCTTTCTATCTTGACGGGCAAAACCAAAATAAGGAATCACCACATTGACCTGTTTTGCAGAGGCTCTTCTTGCTCCATCTATCAGGAAAAGGAGTTCAAGTAAATTATCTGCAGGGGCAAAGGTGCTTTGAATAATAAAAATGTCGCACCCTCTGATAGATTCATTAAAGCTTGGTTGAAATTCACCATCGCTAAAACGATTAATCACAACTTCCCCTAAGGGAGAGCCATAAAAATCGGCAATCCGCTCAGCTAGGTACCTTGAATTAGTACCAGAAAATATTTTTAACTGAGAAGTCATTCATCAGGGAGGAGTTGCCCAGGGAGGATTCGAACCCCCACTCGATGGACCAAAACCATCTGTCCTGCCATTAGACGACCGGGCAAACTTAGGGCTACAAAGGTAGTTATTTTTCTATTTCTCAATATTTTTAATTCATCTTTTATCCTATAATTTTTATAATATTCAGAAAAACAAAGGTTTACATGTTTAGTGCTATCCTTAATATCTGGTAAAACCTTATTTTTACAGGATGCAATTTCACAGATACCGGAATCCGCCCCAATCTTTGTTTACAGAAAACCGAAGCAATTTCATTTCTAAAATGAAGCCCGGTCATTTTGCTGTGTTTTTTTCAAATGAAGTCATAAATCTGAATGGGGATGGGAATTACCCTTTTGTTCAGAATAGCAATTTTTATTATTTAACAGGAATTGATCAGGAAGAATGTATCCTGTTATTATTTCCGGACGCTCCAAAACCTGAGTGGAAAGAAATTCTGTTTATAAGAGAAACCAATGCAATAATTCAGGTATGGGAAGGATGGAAATATTCAAAGAGTGAAGCATCAGAAGCATCTGGAATTCATAATATTAAATTTTTTCCAGAATTTAGGCAAACCTTAAAGTCTCTGATTAGTCAGGCTGAAGGTGTTTATATTGATGTAAATGAGCATGAAAGGAACAGTATTTTTACAACCTCTTCTGCACATGCCTTTGCAAACCGATTCAGGGAAGAATTTCCTGCCCACAAAATTGAAAGAGCTTATCCGATTTTAGAACGGCAAAGAAGTTTCAAATCCCCTTATGAAATCGAACAGTTAAAAGAGGCTATACGAATTACAGAAGCTGGATTCCGTAGACTTTTACCATTTTTAAAATCTGGTATTAAGGAATATGAGCTGGAAGCAGAACTGATTCATGAATTTATTCGTCATGGTTCCAGAGGATTCGCCTATGAACCAATAATTGCCACTGGCAAAAATGCCTGTGTACTACACTATAATTTAAACAAAGACGAGTGTAAGGATGGTGAAGTAATTCTTTTAGATGTCGCCGCTGAATACGGACATTATTCTGCAGATCTCACAAGATGTTTACCTGTTAATGGAAGTTTTACGAGAAGACAAAAAGCAGTTTACAATGCTGTCTATTCTGTTTTCATTCAAGCCCGTGAAATGCTAATTCCAGGAGAGTATCTTGAGGTTTATCACCAGAAAGTAGGTAAAATAATGGAAGTGGAATTATTAAATCTGGGGCTAATTACCCAAGATGAAATAAACGCACAGGATCCTTCATGGCCTGCTTATAAAAAGTACTTTATGCATGGCACTTCCCATTTTCTAGGTTTGGATACCCATGATGTAGGTAATAGATACAATAAGTTTGAAGCTGGCATGGTATTTACCTGCGAACCTGGAATTTACATTCCAGAAGAAGGAATTGGTATTCGTCTGGAAAACAACATCCTAATTACAGACGAATCGCCCTTAGATTTAATGTCCGAAATACCAATTCTGGCAGATGAAATAGAAAACCTGATGCAATAATCGCATCAGGCTTCCTGTTTCTTTTCGTTTTATTATTGTATTACCTGGAATTTGAAGGATTTTCTTGACTTAGTTCCAGAAACCATAAGGACATAATTTCCAGTTTCCAGATTTGGCAAGTCAATTTGTAAGTCCCCTGGCGAAGTTGAATTATCAACCGCCCATTTTTTAATTAAACGACCAGCAATATCGGTAACAGTTAATTCTAAAATATCAGTAAACTGGGAATTGTTTTTAAGGAATACAGGCATTCCTTTTTTAACAGGTTGAGGATATAAAACTGTTTTTTCTGATATATTAAACACCAATTCTTTGGTACTGATAATTTTCTTAATACCCGTTGTGGTAAACAAATTTAACCTGTATAAATTTTTACCCTGCACCGGATTATTATCCTGAATTTGATAATTGTACCCTTGAGAAGAATTACCTTTTGAATTTATAAAGGATAAGGAATTAAAAGACTTCCCATTATCTGTACTCCTTTCAATTTCATATTTCGATACTCCGAATTCCATACCGGTGTTCCATTCAATTTTAGTATAGTTCAGCACTTTGGAGACTGTAAAGTCTACAAGGTTAATTGGCAAATTTGAACATGTTGCAGTGTCCTCCACAATGATTTCAATTGTATATTGATTTTGACCTAAAAGTGGACAATTATCATCTATAAGGGTAACAAGGAAGAAGTTTGATCCAGTATCTGCAAGGCTGGGGGTCCAGCATACTGTTGCTTCAGGATTGACTCCTGTTAGTGTATCAACCTGAACCTGTGTGAAATTGGTAAAACTTAATCCTGTGATTGCCTGATTCCAATAATACTGCATAGATTGAGTTAGGGAATCGCCATCTTGGGTTGGAAGTGTAAAGCAAATTTGCTGTGTGGCACAGATGGTTGTTTGAAAGGTTCCAGTACCATCTATTCCCAAACAAACAGGTAAATTATTACTGCAATTCATTACAGTAAGTTGCATATCCCTAATCGTTTTTCCTATCTGCATACTGTTTCTCCATTCAGTAACCTCTACACACATAACTCCAATCTCAATAGAGGTAGGTAATAATGTTATATCCCCTGTAACTGGATCTATTGAAACAGAACAATTTGGACCTAAAGGAGCTGTAGGACTGAAGCCTGCATTATAATCAACGGAAGTACTTGAATTCTTATAACAGGTAACTATTGCATAGCTTAAGGAATCACCATCAGGATCAGAAGCTCCATGATTAAAAGTAAAACTTGAATTTAAACAAATGTAAGGTACTGGTTTATTTGCAAAAACAGGGGAATTATTACAAGGGGAAATATTTGGATCAATATATGATGCTCCTGCATAAGTATTGTTTCCTGCTGCACCGGAAGTTATGCTGTTTGATCTGCTTGCGAAATAATAAGTGATATTATAAATACATCCGGGTCCCATATTACAAAAATCATAATCAGCATAATAGTAAGTTTCCTGAACTCCGCTAATGGTTGCTGAAGTCCATGTACAAAGCGTTGCCGTAGTAGGACAAATTGGCGTTACTTCAATAGTGGAAACAAAAATCCAACCTGCAGCAGAAATTGGCCATCCTGTACAATTTGCATTTGGAATAAAATTCGGATTTAACGGTACCTGACTACCGGTTGCAAAACAATCATAATAGGCATTTAAATGAAACCGGTATTCACAGGAGTTATTTCCATTTGGATTACATTCATAAGGCATCATATCAATCCCCATAACGTGGGATGCTGATACCTCTGAATAAAAAAACACTAAAAGGAATGTAAAAAGTATTCCTGTAATTAATTTTTTCACCTTTAAATTAGATTAAACTTAATTACTCAAAGTAATTAAAAAAAAAAATCAAATCAAACAACCTTGAAAACTCATTTTCAGGTTAACGAAGGTGTTATTGAATTTTTATTGAAAAATCTGAAATTTTATTGATTTTTCATAAGATTCTGACCTTATTTTTAGAAAATATATACCAGCATCTAAATTTAAATGTTCGATTTGATAAATCGTAACATTAAGATCTGATTCCTTCCAGGTTTTTATACATTTCCCAATTGGATCCAAAATGGAAAATTCAGTTGTTTCTACCAACGGATTTTCAAGTTCAAGGAATAGTGTACCACCTTTTTTAACAGGTTGAGGGTAAATAACCAATTTTGAAGATACTGAATAATCTACCTCTCCAACACGTAGAACTTTTTTAATACCAGAACTGGTAATTGAAGATAAGCGGTAAATATTTTTTCCTTTAATTGGATTTAAATCAACTATTTCATAGGATTTTACAGTTGAAATACCGGTTTTAGCAGGTTCATAGGAAAAAATGGAAAATGATTTTCCTTCATCTGTGCTTTTTTCAATACAATATTTTGAAATATCAGGTTCTGATTCTGATTCCCATTTTACTTTAACACCAGAATTTTCCTTTAATACCTCAAAATTAATCAGGACAACCGGCAACACTGAACATGCTGCTGATGCTGTATCCTCAACTATAATTTCAATAGTGTATTGATTCATGCCTATAAGCGGGCAATTATCATCCTGAAGTGTTATCAGGAAATAATTGCTTCCCAAATCAGCCATTGTGGGAGTCCAACAAACACTTGCCACCGGATTAATTCCTGTAAGCGTATCAATCTGTGTTGCGCTTGGATCTGTGAAGGTCATGTTTGAAATAGCTTGATTCCAATAAAATTTCATGTTTTGGGAAGCAGAATCAGCATCAATAGTTGGCAGAGTAAAACAAATTGTTTGATTCGCGCAAATTGTTGCTTGGAAATTTCCTGTTCCATCTATACCTTGACAAACAGGTAAATCATTTGCACCACAATTGATTACTGTAATCTGCATATCCCGAACTACCGTTCCGATTTCTATACCATTTCTCCACTCTGTAACCTCCACACACATTACTCCAATTTCTATTGTTGTTGGATACATTGTTATATCCCCAGTAACAGGATCTATGGAAAGTGCACAACTAGGACCAAGTGGCGATGTTGCAGAATAACCCGAATTGTATGTCACTATGGAACTTGTATTTTGGAAACAGGTAATTATTGCATAACTCAAGGAATCTCCATCCGGATCAAATGCACCCTGATTAAAGGTGTAATTTTGATTTAGACATAGGTAAGGAACAGGCTTGTTGTTAAAAATCGGTGAGTTATTGCAGGGAGTGAGTCCTGGATCAATTTCTGTACTACCTGTATAAATACCATTTCCTCCTGCTCCGGAAGTAATTGAATAATTTCTGCAGCAGTTATACCAGGTAATATTAAATACACATCCTGCGCCTACCGAACAAAAATCATAATCATCATAATAATATACTTCCCTTACACCATTTATAGTTGCTGAAGACCATGTGCATTTTGTAGAGGTTGTCGGACATATCGGAGTAACCTCACCTGTAGAAACAAATACCCAACCGGAAATATCTGTAGGGTATGTATAACAAAATGAACTGGTAGCAGAAGTTGGATTAAAACTAATGGACGGTGCCGGATTTCCAGAAGAATATGTAGAACAATCAAAATAGGTTTTATGATGTATTCTGTAGGCACACGGATTATTTCCACCTGGATTACATTCGTAGGTTATATCCACGCCCATATAATGAGAAGCTTCTACAGATTGAATTTTAGTAACGAACAAACTAATTATGCCAAACAAGTAAATAATTCTCTTCATGCTTTTAAATTTAAGACTTCAAATTAATAAATAATTAATAAAAGACTTGTGTTAAGATTTTGTTAAATATTTAATACAATGATTGGGATGCAATATTTTAGGTGTTTTTACCTATTTAGGTTGAAAGTAGCTTTTCGGTTTAGAACAGTTCTGAAAGCATGTATGCGATCACCAAACAACACTTCCTGATGTTTGCGTAATTCCGGTGCCTTAAATTCTAAATAACTTTTTAGGTTATCCATATTTAGACTTTCATATTGAATATTAAAAGTTAACCACCCCTCGTCGTTTTCAGGATCAAGTAATTCCATTAGAGAGGCCTTTTCAAAATACCCGGTAGCAAGAACCTCTGGTATATGCGTTTCTGTTATCCATTGATACCATTTATCTAAAATCGACGGATCCAAAACCACTGAAATGCTATAAATAATCATACCTGTAAAATACTAAAATCAGCTATGCTATTTCTAAAACCCTGAAATAAAAATTTTCAAATTAGGGCAATTCTGTTAAATTTCAATTAGGTATCAAGAATCTTAATGATTTTTTTACTGATAAAAAAGTTGTACTTTTGCACCTGAATTAAAAGGAAGCGGGGAAAGTACTCCCGCTTTTTTGTTAAGGAGACAGATGTCAGAAAAAGAGGTGCTGGACAGTACTATACAAGCTGGAATAGAAACCCTCAACCCGGAAATTTTCGTTGTTGAAGCTTCCCTAAAATTGGGCAAGAGGAATCTTATACAGGTCTTGGTTGATACAGAAGAAGGGATTTCACTTGAAACCTGCGCAAAGCTGAACAGATTTATTGGTCAACAGCTTGAAGACCATCCACTATTTGATTTTCCATACACCCTCGAGGTAAGTTCACCTGGGATTGAAAAGGGATTAAAATTTCCAAAGCAATATACCCGGAATATTGGAAGAGAATTAAATTTGACCCTTACATCAGGACTAAGTGTGCTTGGAAAACTAACAGCCTGCAGTTCTGAATTTGTTGTGCTTAAACCTGCTAAGGAAAAAAAAGAAAAAGAAGAAAAGGAAGATATTACTATTCCTTTTTCAACAATAAAAGAAGCTAAAGTGATGATTTCATTTAAAGAAAAATGAAAAAAAATGTTGCAGTAGATCATACAAAAACGGATCTCATTGAAGGGTTTTCGGAATTTGCCAGGGCAAAAAGCATTGACCGCGCAACAATGATGAGCGTACTTGAGGATGTATTCCGCTCCATGATTAAAAAGAAATATGGATCGGATGAAAACTTTGAAGTAATTGTCAATGTTGACAAAGGTGATATTCAAGCATTTAGGGAGCGTAAAATTGTTGAAGACGGTGAGGTAGAGGATGAAGCTTTGGAGGTTCCTTTGAGTGAGGCCTTGAAAATTGACCCGGAAAGTGAACTGGGAGAAGATCTTGGAGAGGAGGTATCTTTCTTTGATTTTGGCAGAAGGATGGTTTTAACCGCAAAACAAACCTTGATGCAAAGAATTAAGGAGCTTGAAAAATCCTCTGTTTTTAAGAAGTACAAGGACTTAGTTAATGAAATCATTGTTGGTGAAGTTTATCAGGTTTGGAGAAATGAAATTCTGGTAATGCATGATAACAATGAATTAATACTACCCCGTGATCACCAAATTCCAAAAGACAAGTTCAAAAAAGGAGACACCATAAGGGCAGTAGTGCTTGATGTTGAAATGGTTAATGGAAATCCATATATACTCATTTCACGTTCTTCTGAAAAATTTCTTGCTAGATTGTTCGAGCTTGAAGTACCTGAAATTTATGATGGTCTGATAACAATAAAGGGAATTGTACGTGAACCAGGTGAACGTGCAAAAGTTGCTGTTGAAAGCTATGATGACAGAATTGACCCTGTTGGAGCCTGTGTTGGTATGAAAGGATCAAGAATTCATGGAATCGTTAGAGAACTTCGAAATGAAAATATTGATGTAATAAATTATACAACCAATGAACAACTCTATATTCAACGATCTTTGAGTCCATCAAAAATCACATCAATAAAAATAGAAGAAAATAAAAAGAAAGCTATTGTTTTTCTAAAACCTGATCAGGTTTCGCTTGCAATTGGTAAAAACGGACAAAACATCCGATTAGCCTGTCGTTTAACTGGATTTGATATCGAGGTTTTCAGAGAAGATTATGATGCAGATGAGGAAGATGTTGATCTAGATGAATTTAATGATGAAATAGAAAGCTGGGTAATAGAAAGTCTGAAATCTATTGGCTGTGATACAGCCAAGAGCGTATTGGCATTGTCAGCAGACGATCTTGAAAGAAGAACAGATCTCGATAGAGAAACTATAGAAGAAGTATTGCAAATACTCGAAAGAGAATTTGAATAATAAATTAAAAGGAGGAAGAACAAGCACTGTATGTCAGAAGAAAAAAAAGTTAAACTGAAGGATATTGCCAAGGAATTAAACCTGGGCACAGATACCATTATTGCGTTCCTTTCAAAGCAAAAGTTTGAAGTACCTGCTGAAAAAGGCCTACAGCTTAATTTCCGTCTTTCTTCTGAGATGTGTGATGTTCTTTTTCGTGAATTTGCTTCAGATAAAAATCTTAAGAAAAAAGCTGAGCAAATAAAAGAAAAACATAAAGAAGATAAACAAACATTAAAAGTAGGTTTGCCTCCTTTGCCTGGATTACCAGTTAAAGAAGAAGAAGAACAAGTCAGTAGCCAGGTAACTGCCCGACAAATCAGACAGGAAATTGAGGAGGAAGAAAAACCAAAGGAAATTCAAAAGCCTTCACTTCCTGCTATTCCTCCTATTCCAGAAATACCGGAAATACCTATAGTCATATCAGAATCAAAGCCGGAAATACCTGTTATTGAATTTAAAGAAGTAGAAGAACCAGTTGCTTCGGCTTCGGATAACCTCCAAGCAACAATATCTGAATTACCTAAAGAATCAGAAATAGTTGAAGACACTTCACCTAAAATAGGCATTAAAGTAGTTGGGAAAATAGACCTTGACAAACCCAAGGGTAAAAAGAGAGATCCTGAAACAAAACCAATTCCTAAACCTGAGCCTGAACCAACTATAAATCCTGAACCTATTCAGGAAGAAAAAATTTCAACACCGGAACCGGAACCAATTATTCAGCAAGTAGAATCTATACAGATTTCATCTGATATAGATCCCGTTATTAATGAAAATCCCGAAGCCATACCTGTAGAAAGTGTAAACGAAGAGGAACAGGTTATTCGGGCAAAGGATAACACTCCTAAACTTAAAGGGTTAACTGTATTAGGAAAAATTAATATTCCTCAATCTGGACCAACAAAAAAGGATTCTAAACCGGGAGATACAGAATCAGAAGCTGATAAGAAAAAAAGGAAAAGAAAAAGAAAAGGTACTTCTCTTATAAATCCTTCTTCAAATACTGGTCAAAATCAGGATAAAAAACCTGCAGACAATAATAACCGGACATCTAGACCTCAGAAAACTGAAGTAAATCAAAAGGATGTACAAAATAAAGTAAGATCAACAATGGCAGGTTTGAACCAAAGTTCAAGCCGATCCAGACAAAAATTCAGAAGAGATAAACGGGATGAAGGTGCAAAGAGGAGGGAAAGTCTCGAGCAGGAAAGGCTTGATAGTTCAAATATTCTTGATGTAACTGAATTCCTGAGTGCTAATGAATTGGCAAACCTAATGGACATTTCTGTTAATGATGTTATTGCAAAATGTATGGCATTAGGCTTATTCGTTTCAATAAATCAAAGGATTGATGCTGAAATAATTACCCTTATTGCTGAAGAATTTGGCTATCAGGTTAGATTCGTTGCTATAGAAGATAAAGCCGAAGAAGAGGAAGAGCAGGATTCTGAGGAAAATTTGTTGCCACGACCTCCTATCGTAACTGTTATGGGCCATGTAGATCATGGTAAAACCTCTTTACTTGATTATGTTCGTAAAACAAATGTAATTGCAGGTGAAGCGGGTGGTATAACTCAACATATTGGTGCTTATGAAGTTACATTGGAAAACTCCAGAAAAATAACTTTTCTGGATACACCCGGTCACGAAGCCTTTACTGCGATGCGTGCCAGAGGTGCTCAAGTAACAGATATTGTAATTATAGTTATTGCTGCAGATGATCAGGTAATGCCTCAGACCAGAGAAGCAATCACGCATGCTCAGGCAGCAGGTGTACCGATGGTTTTTGCGATAAATAAAATTGATAAACCAGGTGCCAATTCTGAAAAAATCAGAGAACAACTTTCTGGGATGAATATCCTGGTTGAAGATTGGGGTGGTAAGTTTCAGTGTCAGGAAATCTCTGCCAAAATGGGTAAAGGGATAGATGATCTACTTGAAAAGGTTTTGCTTGAAGCAGACCTAATTGAGATGAAAGCCAATCCAAACAGGCATGCAAAAGGTACGGTTATTGAAGCACAGCTGGATAAAGGCAGGGGAATAGTAACTACTATTTTGGTTCAGACTGGTACCTTAAGAATCGGAGATGTTCTGGTAGCAGGTCCACATTACGGTAAAGTAAAAGCCATGACCGATGAGCGTGGCAAACGTGTTAAAGAAGCAGGCCCTTCAACTCCAGTACAAGTATTAGGGTTATCTGGTGCACCTCAGGCAGGAGATAAATTCCAGGTTTATGAAAATGAACGCGATGCCCGTGAGATAACAACTAAAAGGCAGCAACTGATACGTGAACAAAGTATCCGTCAGCAAAAACATATTACGCTGGATGAAATTGCCCGTCGTCGTGCTATTGGATCCTTTAAAGAACTTAATATCATTGTAAAAGGTGACGTTGACGGTTCAGTAGAAGCATTGTCCGATTCTTTATTGAGGCTTTCAACCCCTGAAGTAAAAGTGAACATAGTACTTAAAGGTGTTGGTCAGATTTCTGAAAGTGATGTATTGTTAGCTTCTGCATCAGATGCAGTTGTTATTGGATTTCAGGTAAGACCTTCAACATCAGCCAGAAAGCTTGCTGAACAAGAAGAAATTGATATCCGACTCTATAGTATTATTTACGATGCAATAAATGAAGTAAAAGATGCTCTCGAAGGTCTCCTTGCTCCTGAAATTAAAGAAGAGATTGTAGGTACTGCTGAAATACGTGAGGTATTCAAAATAAGCAAAGTAGGTGCTATTGCAGGCTGTATGGTTATTGATGGAAAAATAGTCAGGACCTTGCCTGTAAGACTAATCAGAGATGGAATTGTTGTATTCTCTGGTAAACTTGCTTCATTAAAACGCTTTAAAGACGATGCAAAAGAAGTTCTTCAAGGTTTTGAATGCGGTCTTTCAATTGAAAGTTTCAATGACCTGAGAGAAGGAGACCTAGTTGAAGTTTACGAACAGAAGGAAGTAAAAAGGAAATTGAATTAAGCTTTCTTTTTACCTCTGTTTTTTAACAATACAATAACAAAAAGTAATAAACCTGCAAAAACTGAAAAAATAAGGATTAAATCATTTTTTATTAAATCCTTGTTTTTTTCATTAGATTTAACCGGGTAAGCAGGTAGTTTAATGTGTTTTCCTGGGTTAGTGGTTTTAATCGTATTTAAACAGGAATTGGTTTTATAGGATCTGTTCAGATAGGCTGTTACCAGATAATATTCACCTTCTTCAAAAGTAAATCCACAAGTATGTTTGGGATAAGGCGCCCCAATGATACATAAAATGTCTGTTTTACCCTGATAAACCGAATCTACCCTAAAAGCAATTTTTATTCCAGATGAAATGTTATTCGTTGTTATTTTCTCAACTTTACCCCAAAATATTAGATCAGAAAGGGTATCTCTGTTGTTAAATTGAGCGCAATCACATTCTACTTGTGCAGATAAAAATACCGGAACGGTACTCTGAACCAGAATAAAAAGGAATATTTTAATTAACCTGTATTGAAGATGCATTTTCACCCACTATTGTGACATTTGGGTTTAACTTATCCGATTCAATAATACCATCTTTCAATCGTACAATTCTGTGCGCATATAAAGCTATATCTTCCTCGTGCGTAACTAAAATAATAGTATTTCCTTTTTTATGCAGTTCATTAAACAATCCCATGATTTCATAAGAAGTTTTGGAATCAAGATTTCCAGTAGGTTCATCTGCAAGAATTATTGAAGGAGAATTAACCAAAGCACGGGCAACTGCCACCCTTTGCCTTTGGCCCCCACTAAGCTCATTTGGATTATGCTTCATTCTATCTCCTAATCCTACATCTTTTAGCGTTTTTTCTGCAATTTCCAGCCTTGCTGTTCTTGATAAACCTGCGTACACTAATGGCATTGCTACATTTTCCAAAGCAGAAGCTCTCGGCAACAGGTTAAATGTTTGAAAAACAAACCCTATTTCTTTATTTCTTACATGTGCAAGTTCATTATCAGTCATATTACTAACATCGGTTTGGTTCAGAAAATATAGCCCTGACGTTGGAGAATCAAGACAACCTACAATATTCATAAGGGTGGATTTACCGGAACCCGAAGGACCCATAATCGCAACATATTCATTTTTATAAATATTTAAACTAATATCCTTTAGGGCAAAAATTTCTTCATGCCCCATTCTATAAACTTTTTTTAGGCTTTCAATTTGAATAATTGGGTTTTCTTTCATGGCTTTAAAGGTACAGTTATCTTGATACGTTTTGAATAGGAAAATGGATAAACGGTTAAGACAAGGTTTAAAAAGTACATTTATTGTGTATCCAAATAAACCTGAATCTGATCTTTAAAAGAATCCTGAATTAAGTTTTTGGCTTCCTTTGTATAGGAAAACTCCATCGCTTTTATAGCACCATATCCTGATTCCTTTTGCATGTTGAGTTTTAATGCCGCCTCAGCGAAATGAAACCAAAGGTCAGCATTACAGAAATTAATTTCAGTTGCTTCAAAAAAGAGACGGTAAGCTTCACTATTTTTTTCCTGATTTAAATATATTCGACCAAGTAAAATACAACTTTTTTTATCTAGAGGATTAACTTTAAGGATTAACTTTAGTATTTCTTCAGCATCTTTTAAATTGTTTTCTGAAATTAAAATTCTTGCCTTTAGTCTTTTTAATTGTAGTGAATCGTCAGTAATAGTGATTTTATTACATATTTTTTTTGCTTCGTTTGCGTTACCAAAATTTAAAAGCGCTTCTGCTTTTGCAATAAGTAAGGAATCATTGTCAGGTGATTTAAGTAATCCAAGATCAAAAGTTTCAAAGGCCAGTGAATCTTTTAAACCTGAAAATATTTTACCCATTTCATAATAAGGCAATATACT
>Ga0114977_10000340_pt1 | contig 32172 bp, 41 predicted proteins | sample S_130805_MF_Meta_FD_87026 | JGI IMG/M metagenome (GOLD analysis project Ga0114977, IMG submission 87026) | Freshwater microbial communities from Lake Simoncouche, Canada to study carbon cycling - S_130805_MF_MetaG | ecosystem: Environmental > Aquatic > Freshwater > Lake | place: Lake...
ACGGGATATCTTCAAGAGGTAAGTGAGGTAGACAATTCTTCTATTTCTTATTTAGATTTTGATATGTGGGATAGATGTAAGTCAGCCTGCACTCCGTTGAGTTTTAACGAAGCGTTGAGAGATTATTGTAATTATCTTGTAAAATATAATTATGATACCTGGGGTGATGTTAATAATCTACCCTCTTCAGAGGTTGTACGTAAAGTTATAAATGATGCTAACAAGTATTCACACATAAAGGGTGAGTGGTATTTTTTTGGTGATCGTGAAGAGTGTATATTTGGTATTGAAGTTGATGTTAGAGGTTATCGTACAGGTGGAATAACAGATGCTGTTGTTGATCAAATTGAAGGGGTAGATATTTCTAACTGGTAATATTATGAAAAGTTTTAGTACATTCTTTCGTGAGTCGGTTGAGTCAAAAGATATACCTGCTTTTGATGGTAAGCCAGAGCTCTATATGTTAAGAGCTGATATTTATGGTAATTTTATTGATGCATGTCGTGTTCGGAGTGAAACACATTATCATGATTTTATAACTTACAAGCAACGTGGTATTGATATGACTCGTTATGAAAGTGGGGATGAGCTATTCATTGAAGCTGAAGGAAAACTTTCTCATGTTTTAGAATTAAATTATCTTCAAAATATAACAGCTCAAAGTTGTATGCAAAAGACTCCTGAACAAGTACAAAAAATGTGTCAAGAAAACGCTCAGAAACTTAAAGCTGCAATTGATATGTTTAAAGGTGTTGCAGGTACATGGTGGATATATACACGTAAAATATCAAGTATAATACCTATCTTTTATTTTGAAGTTGATCTTGAAAAGTGTAGATATGGTGCTATGGATGATGCCGTAAATAATGTAGTTGACGATCAAGACAATATAACTAATTGGTAGTATGAAGTACGATGAACTATACAAATATATAATTGAATCAGTAGATCTATATAGTACTGTTAATATACCGTTATTAGATGGTAAACGAGAAGTGTATATGTGGAATCGGCAGCAAGATAGTCTAGCATATTGTGGTCGCTGTACGAATAATCAAACATCTGATCAATTTTTTGATGACACCATACACGCAAAACATTCTACTGAAATAAATTTATGTCAAGATTTTATTGAAGATAATGTTGCAGCGTTTAGACGTTATTCAATACTAGTCTTTTCTCCAAACACAAAAGATCAAATAATGTACGAATACTCTGCAAATGAAGTTGAAGACAATATTACTGAATTAAAAATCAGAGAAAAACTTAAACTTATGTTTAAACCATTTATAGGTGTGAAAGGTAGATGGTGTTCTGCATATGAAATAGACGATGAGATATATTTACTATTTGAAGTTAATACAGACTTTTATAAAACGCAAGGTATGTCTGATACTATATCGCAACAATTTAATAACGACGAAGACATAAGTAATTGGTAGTTATGACGCGCTTTGATCAGTTACTAAAAAAATTATTTGAAAATATTGAACGGCCATTAGAGCAATGGAAGACAATGTTTATGTCAATGCTTGATATATCTGATGCTCATGGGCCAGGTGAGCAGCCTGTAGGTATGGGCGCTGATATAGCGGAAGAAGGGTGGGACGGGGATGTTGTGTATCCATTAGAAGTTTTAAAACAATTAGTAAAAGACCCTGTAGTGTATAATAGATTGCTTGAAGCAATTCGTGAAGGTGGGCAGGGACTAGTTGATATAAATATTTTTAACGTTTTAACACCACAAGATCAGGAAAAGTATATTAAAGAAAGAAAAGAGTGGTTTATACATGGAGATTATGTAGGCGGTGAAGTGCCTCCTGATTATTGTATTACTAGTGTTGATGAGATTTTTGCAAGACAAGATCCTGAATATGCAGCATGTATGAAGGGGTTAGAGCATTATAACAACTATTGGCGTACAGATGGTCTCCGAAACGTTTCACGAGATATTGATGATGGTGAAGGTGATATTACAGAGTGGTGAATATTGATTTAAACTGTTGAGTAGAAAGTAAAGTAGTTTTGTAATTAATTGTATTCTGATGTTTATAGTTTGTATACTTGACAATAATACCCCTCTCAAACAGTGTAGCCATTAATTGTACAAGTTCCTTACTAGCATTTGTAGTAAGTTCTAACAAACCACCATCTACCACTAGCAATCCGTGATATTTACTTAGAACGTTTAGTAAAATACCAAGATGTTCAGCATTAGTACATATAAAGTACCCTGAAGAAATAGACCTTTGTATACTTTCAAACAATTTAGTTTTATCATCTTTAGCAAGCTTATGGTGTTGAATTGTATCACACTTATTGCATTTATGTGTAACTCTTTGACCTTTTATTTTAATAGGTTTTAATATACCGTGACAAGTTGATCTGTTATCGTGTGGTTGAATATCTCTATGAATACTACATAAGCAATATGGGCAGTGATCACGCTCATTGCTTTGTTCATGAAACGTTTCATCACACACCTTACATCTTACAGTATGTGATAAAACCTTCTCAATTAAATTGATGAGATTCATATCTATTTATTAAAACCAAACTCTAACGTATTTTCTATACGTTTTAAAGTTTGTTCTTCATCTTCATCATTTTGAATAACATCTTTAATTACTAAAAGTAATTGTTTAGCTTGTGCGTTTGTTGTTACCTTTTCCCCTACATGTAAAATTCCACGCTTGATTAAATCAAGTTGATTGTGTGAAAATTTTTGATTTTTATTGCAAAATTGTAAATACTTGCCCAATTCAATTTCTGATATCTCAGGGGTATACTCACGACCCTTTGGGTTTGTATAAACATCCGCAGTGTTTGGTTCACCGTACTTATCTATAAGAAGAGATGTTGCAGCAGCTCCAAGCAACGACACACCCATAATACCAACAGCTAACATATTTTGTAGTCTACCTTCTGTTAGAATTTGCTCGTAAGCTTTTTGTATTTTTAGAGTATCAGCTGACATAAATAGATAATTATTTATTGTATAAAATACATTTAGTATAGAATAAATGTAAAGTAATACTACAATACTGATATGAGTGTTTATTTCTATTACTTGAAAGAAACTATATACAGATGGTTATTGATAACAATTGCTAGACTTATACTAGCTATTAGTCCTATTTTGTGGCGAATACCATCTCGTTTTTCTTTTGAATTACATCAACGATTAGGTGCTTGGGTTGTAAGCAAGCACCATCAGTATGATCTAAATGTACTTTAAGTGAAAAGTATTTGTTAGATTAAGTAATAGGGTATGGAAGAACATCATAACATTGAACTGCTAAAGCAGTTTGGGTTGGACATAGGTCTGATAATAAGTGGCTTGTTTGGCTCTCTTCTTATGCTTGGAAAAAGCCCTGGTAACAACCTCGGGGCAAGCATAATAAGTATTATTGGAGGTGCAGCTAGTGCAAACTATCTTACCCCTGTTGTAGTTGATTCTATAAACATTACAAATACCCAACACGCTTACGGTGTAGCTTTTATGTTAGGTTTTTTAGGGTTAAAAGGTATAGAATTATTAAGTCGTAGATTTATAACACATGAACCTGAAGTGGCGGTAAAAGTTGAACCTCAACCTATAGAACAGTTAGAAGCTCCTTCACCTAAAAAACAAAAACGTAAATATAATAAAAAAACACAAACTCACAAATGAAAGTAGAAACAACTATAAATTTAATAGCAAATATAATAATATTTTGTTCAGTAATAACATATATTATATTAGTATATGGTAAAACACAAGGTGGTATATGGTCGAACAAATACAACGCAATACTTGGAAAGCTTGCATTAGCTGTTAATGCATGTGGAGCTTTACTGAATATAGTTACATTATCTACTCCAAATATTACTGAAGTAATTCAAAACCTTGGGCTATCACTAACATTAGTATGGATAGCGTTACACCAATACAAAACAACAAACACGGGTTTATCTGAAGTTAAAACTGTAGTACCTGCTAATGATGTACCAACTGTTGTAACAACTAAGAAAACAACATCTGTTAAAAAACAACAACCTAAAAAGCGTACGCCTGCTAACAAGAAAAAAGCTATATGAAATCTAAATATGATGAACTACTAGAAAGAACGTTTAACACGCTTTCTGAATACATGTATGTTGGTGACGATACTGAACAACAGCAAAATACTGAAGATAGTTCAGATGATTTTGATGCTGCATATCAAGCTAAAGAAGCAATTCGTCAAACTCTAAGCAAACATAATCAACGTGTTATTGCAGATAAGTTTGATCAAGATATTACTAAAATTTGCAATTACTTTGATGAAACAGGTTTACGTGATATAGGTGTTGTTGGCTTTAATCAAACACAAACTTCCTCTCTTTCGCGAGAAGATACTGATGAAGAAGTCACTGAAAATGATTTAGATGAAGATGCTTATATAATTGACTGTGAAGGTCATCGTGATGGTAGTGTAAAGCGTTTCAGTATACATTTATTTATAAACAGCCTTACAGATGATCAGCATGTTGAACTACATTCTGATGAGAATGAGGAAAGTTGAGTAACACATCTTTTAACTAAAATACTCTTACAAGCTTCATCCCGTATTGCCATACGTGTTTGTTCACCTATCTTAAAGATAATATCAAACCCTGTACAACACTTATATATTATAGTGCCTACGCGGATGTTTCTCTCCATTAGCATTTGACGTAAGTTATCATCACCGCTCAATCCTACTACTATCAACTGTTCATGACAAGGCGCGTCTGATAGGTTTTTTACAAGCATTACTATAATTAATTGTATGGAAGAGCTACATCTCAGTAAAAAGGGAGAACATCGTGATTCACTTGAACACTGGCTTGGTAAACACAATAGAAAGTTTGAATTGTTGCGTACACTTACAAGTGGTTTTAGTGCAATAACATCTATTGTCGTTTTATTAAAGCTTTTTAATATTATATAAAATATTGTTATAACATCTTTAATTTGTATTAAACATTGTATAAATAAATATTAATATGCTTGGTAAAGAGAAAGAGAGTTATAAGATATGGGAAGCGTACGTAAACACGCAACGTAATCGTCTTCTAATTGAACAAGAAGGGGATGTTGAAGGAGAGCCTGTACCTATTACTCCTGAACGAGCACAAGCTGCAGACAAACTTATACGGTTGGCTGCACATAATGTTTTACAACAAAAAGCTCCTTTTTTGTTTCACATTTTACAAACATTAAATGTAATAAAAGACGACCCTAGATTCAATACTATGGCAGTTGACGGTGCAAACAATATTTATATTAATAGAAATTTTGCTCTAGATGTATTAAAGACAAAAGAAATGGTAGCTGGCGTATTAGCTCACGAAGTTCTACACATATTAAATAGTACAATACCAAGACAGGGGTGGCGAACTCATTTAGTTGGTCAATATTCTCTTTGGAACATTGTTACAGACTATGTAATGAATGCTCAATTATTAGAAGATAGATTTGAGCTACCAACAATGGGGTGTATACCTAAAGGCGGCGCTGGTAGTTGGTACATTGATTTAGAGGAGCATTTTGGTATACCACATCACCTTGTTATTAACAACAAACGTTGTGAGGTTGTATACGATGAGTTATTAAAGTTATTACAAGGGCAAGCTTCACAACCTGGGCAAGGACAAGGCCCTGGAAAAGGGCCGGGGCAAGGCCCTGGTCAAGGCCCTGGTCAAGGGCCGGGTGGATTTGGCAAGCAGCCCGGTCAAGGACAAGGCCCTGGAAAAGGGCAGGGGCAAGGCCCTGGTAGACAGCCTGGTCAAGGTTCTGGTGAAGGTCAAGAAACGGCACCTGGTCGTGGTAGTTCACCAGGCGGATGGGACGAACATATACGTGGAGATGCAAGTAAGGGTGGTAAACCGACACCTATATCTGCTGATGAACGATCAAAGTTAGATAGTTTAGTCAAACGATCTATTGAGGATGCTCGTAAATCTGGCATCAACATGAAAAAATATCTTGAACCTGAAGTTCAGCCTACTCATGATTGGCGTGAGATACTTAAAAAGTATTTAGATAGTGCAAGGAAAGTGAGAGATATAACAGCTCCTAAAAAGTTTAATCTTTCTTTTGGTCACTGGAAAGCTCAAAAGAGAGTAGTTAAAGGTGATCACATTCGTGCTGTTATTGCTATAGACACGTCAGGTAGTATAGGACAAAAAGAGCTTAAAGAAATCATGGCAGAATGTCATGGTATATGTCAAGCAAACAAATCTCTTGAATTGCGTATAATGTTTTGGCATACTGATGTTTATGTAGACGAAGTAGCTAGCGGGGATAATGACGACGTGTTTGATGAAATAGTTCAATTACGTACTGCTTCAGGAGGCACTTTAATATCTAGTGTTGCTAAGACATTAGGTGACGAGGCTAAAGATTATAGTGTTATAATCTACTTTACTGACGGTGGTGTAGAAGTACCTGCAACATACTCACATGATGTAGACTCAATAATAATTTTAACAAAAAACTCAGGTGATGGGTGTGTAGCTATGCTTGAAGCGGAACTAGATCTTGCACGTGGAAGTAGCGGCACCCCTAGAGTATTTAAAACAGACATTTAAAATAAATATAAAATATACGTATGTTACGCCATAAAGATTCCCAACAGCTTGGTAAGTTATACCAGCATATTCTAACAGAAAAAAAGATGAACTCTAGTAAAGTTGATGAAGGCTTTCTAGATAAACTTGCTACTGCAGACCCTAATAAAATTCTTGACCCAAATGAGGCAGAAATGAGAGATGCTGAGTTTAACAAGCGTTTAGATGCTAGAAAAGCTCAAGACCCGTCTACTAAACACAATATATTTGATGTTGTTGGTAGAACATCAGGAAGCAATCTTGGTTCACGTCCAGCTGAAATCAATAAGTCTGGTACCGGTAAACAACTAACGACCATAAATGGGAAACAGTTAAAAAATCAACTTGAATTAACATATCAAACAAACTTACGTACAGGTACAGCGGCGTTAATGGTTTATGGTGCGTCAGGGGTTGGTAAGTCAGATATTATACGTCAAATGGCAAGGAAGTTTGCAGCTAATGAACAACGGGAATTTATCTTCTGGTCTAGCGCTGATGATAAAACACGCCAAGCTGTCTTTAATAACCCAAAACATTATTATATTTGTTCTGTTATGAACGCAGGTCAATTAGCACCTGAAAAGCTTAGTGGTGGTATTCCTAACATGTTTCAAAATGAACCTCGTGTAACAGAACGCCCATTTGAAGAAATGGCGATATGGATGACACCAGGTGTTTCAGGTATGTTGTTTCTTGATGAGCTAAACCACGCTGATGAAGATAAGTTAAACGCTTTATTCAGTATTGTACTTGAAAAGCGTGCTGGTAGTCGTAATTTAATTGGTAATAGAATGTTGATAGTTGCAGCTGGTAATCTCGGTGGTGGACATGCTGTTACCGACTTGCCTGGCGCGTTAGTTAATCGTGTCAAGAGTTTTTGGCTTGTAATAGACCCAGAAGATTGGTTTGAATGGGCAGGTGAAGCAGGTATACATCCTTGTATACTCGCTTTTGTTAAATCTGACCCTCAACACAACTTCCGCGCTGAGCATGATTCATCTAATAAGGTTGATAAAAACGTAGGTTTTCCATGTCCAAGAAATTTTGAAAGATTAAGTGAAGCGTTACCCGATTTATTTAGCGGTCTCGATAATGGTCATTTTGAGGAAGAAGCAGAAGCTCGCAATATGCAACCAAACAGTAAACGAGTTACTGCTTTTGATATCTTGACACAAGAATTGTTTAAAACAGCTTCTGGTATTCTTGGTGAAGTTTGGGCAGGGTATTGGATATCATTTATTAAATATTACGCTAAATTTGGCAATTTAGATACACTTTTAGATCTTGAACCTAAGAAATTAGCGTCTTACTATCAGTCATCTCTGGCAGATCAAAACAAATTTGAACCAAGAGAGGTGTTGAATGTACTTGCAGGGATTTGTCATTATCTACATTCTGAGCTTGTAAAAGCAATGCATGATTTAGATATTTTTGATAAAAGAGGCAATCTTGTTGATGCATTTGTTGGCGCTACCCCAAGAGAAGATCAAGGTGCAACACCGCAACAGATTCAAGAGTATAAGGACAAAATGCTTAAATTAATTACTGATACTCTTAACTCCCCTCAAGCTTCTCATCTCAAAAAAGTACTTCAAGCTCTCAGTAAAGTAGCAAGCTCTGTTCGTAATACAACTAAAGTTGGGTCTAGTGAGTTAAATGTTGCAGAGATGGTTCCAATGGTAACTCAAAAAGTACCAGCAGGTTTATCTAAAGAACAACGTCGTATACTTGCAGTAGCAACTATGTTATACGGAAAAACAGACCCACTAATTAAAGAGCTTCATACAGAACTAGCTCAATATATGACTGATGTCGAGTTGATAAAACCTAAGAAATAACAATTAATATTATGAAATTAACCGATACTAAATTTAATAAAATTTACGAACAAACATTAAGTCAAGCAGATTTAAATCTAGTACATGATGAAGATCTAGAGTTAGATATTGATTCTACTGATGAAGAAGATTCTGATTATTGTAGACATCATCATTCATGTAAAGATATGAAAGGTATGCGAGCTATATTAAAAGATATGGAAGAAGCTTTTGGCGTTAATGATGATGATTGCGCAACAAGTCATATAGATGTTGATGATCTACATGATTTTGTTATTGACAAATTAAATTCAGGCTGCTGTGACCCTTATACAAGTCATTATATACATGATCGTATTTTGTCTCATAATGACTTGACTCCCGAGCATGTCTTTCATGCATTTTGGATGCATTAACTCAATAATATTGTTGTAATGAGTTGAGTATAACTTAACTCAGTCTTATACTCTCAAAGAATGGTTAAGTTAATACCTATATATGACTGTTTATAAAGACACTCAATTTTTAATAGACAAAATAATAGATCACCATGGTGGTAAAGATCAATTGCTTGATAAATTTAAATTTACAGAAACTTACGAGACTATACAGAAAAAAATACCAATTACTCGAACATCCTATGTACACCCACCATACGAATGGTATGTAGATAATGTTGAAAAAATTACAAGTGAAGATAAAGGTCAAATTGGTTTTAATATGTGGTTGTGGACCTTGAAACCGCTACTAGATAAAGATGCAATTATTGAGCAACTTCAAACACAAACTGTTAACGGTTATGAATGCTACGTTTTAAAAATTAAAGATATTTTTATTCCTTATAAAACAGTGTTCTTCGATACAAAAACACTTGAATTAAGATGCTTAAAATATTCTAATCAAACGCTTGTTTTCTCTGAAAGTGAATGGTTTGATAAAGTAAGAGTACCGACTAGATGTGTGTTGTATGATAGTAAAGGTGAATGGAGTATACGTACAAAAATAAGTAATGTTACTAAATTAAACTCTCTCCCCTACCCACAACTTAGTACACGACCGTCAACTACTATAGTTAAATTTGCGGTAGTTATAGCAACTTTTTTTGTTAATAAAGAAGTTGCGGTACAAACTCTCAAAACACTACAAAGGGTGATTGATCAAACACACAAACAATTTAAAATTTATTTAATAGGGGATAAATTTGAAAATGAAATATATTTTAAAAAGTTCCGTAAAATACTTGAAGGTGTAGATCATTATATTGAAAATTTACCTTTTGCTTTTGAAAGAGATAAATACACATTTCAAGAGTCACATAGAGATAATAAAACATTATCTCATTGTGGTGGTGCTTATGCTGTTAATTATGGTATATCATTAGCTGAGAAGGATGGTCTTGAGTATGTAGCAAGATTAGATCATGATGATGAGTGGTTGCCTAATCATCTAGAAATATTTAATAATGAAATACAAAAAAATAACGAGTATGTTTTTCTTTTTACAAAAGCTGTAGGTATGCCAAGACGTTATGGATCGAGATCTACACCAACCCCTATTAGAGATTGTGATTCTTTACCTTTTACAAATTGGATACATTCTTCTGTTTGCTGGAATTTTAAAAAACTACCTTTCCGCTACATAGACGTGTATGCAGAAACTGGTAAGCATTTTTGGAGTGATGCGTATATATGGCTACAGATTAGAAATTATATGTTAAAGAATAAATTAAAAGGTCGTTATATAAATACAGAAACTGTTATTAAGAAGTTTGAAGTACCGTGGTAAAATATATCACTCTCTGTAGGGTGTGGTTCACTTAAATTAAAAATATATTTTTTAATGGGTTTAGATTTCTGTATAAATCTTAAATAAAGATAAATCCGGATAATGCATCTCAAGATCTTCATTTATTTTTTTTGATCCATCCATATTATAAAACTGATTCATTAATAATAAGCCTCTTGCAGCGAGTTCTGGCATGAGGTAAAAATTCCAACCTAGCATATCAAAGTTGTCATCATGATACGAACACGCTCTTCTACCACTGTATCTAGCTCGTTTAAACCAAAGATATGCATCATAATTATCTGTAAGTATCGCTCCACCTTTTGATAACTTAAAGTGTTTATAAGGGCCTGTAAAAGATATACATATATGTTGTTTAGGTATATACATATCAGCGGTAAATCTTAACGCTGAATCCCATACATTAGTACCTTCTAATATGTACAAACCTTTAATAGAGGTACCTTGTACCTTATTAAAAGCAACCTTACCACCTGCATGTATAATTTCACATGGTACTGAAGGGTATGTTCTGTTCGGTATAGTTATAATTTTACCTTTAATATTTTCATACATTAATGATAGAAATAATGCATTAGATGCGTTATCGACAGTGACGACATAAGGCGCGCCTGTATATTTTGAAAGCTCTCTTTCAAAATCATCTGTAATATTATATACACCTTGAGACATTTTTTATATATTTAAATTAGGGGACATACTTAGTTAAAAATTTCTAAAGATTTATTACAGTGGTAAATTTTTTTCTACTGTATATGATTTATATTTTCTTTTTAAGAAAGCAATATATTATTTACATACAACTAAATCACAGTTAAAAATATATGTTGTGGTTACAATTACAAAATATTTAATAAGGTTGAGGGTAAATATTCACAAATATATTTATAAATATATTTGTGAATATAGGCTATTATCTAATTTCTTTACTTAGAGAAGATAGAATTGATATCGTTAATAACAATTTAAAAAACCACCCATATTTTAATATATATAACTCTATTAATGGTTACGATATAGACCATACTGTAAAAGAATTTAAAAGAAGTAACTTAAAATATAAGAGTTTACAATTTCCAACTTATGGAACATTAGCTAATGCCTTAACTAAGTTTAATATACTTAAACATCAAATAGAACATAACATAGAATATATGTGTTTTATAGAAGATGACCTTGAATTATTTGTTAACTTTAAAGATCATGTCATTAAATATTGTAATATATTGTATGAAAACCCACATTTAAATATGATAAGGCTGGGGGGTTGGGGTGAAGGTTATATAACACATATAAACGGTGCCAGTAGAATAGTTGATTTAATTGAATCACAAGGGATTATACACAATATAGATATGCAATTAAGATTACATTGTAAACCTGAATTAGTTGCTATAAAAACACCGTGGAGATTATTAACAGCAACAAATAAAGGTGATTGTTTAAAAACAAAAAAAATAGACATTAATTTCTTATTATAAAATGAACGTATTAAAAGTTTCTATGCAACCGTACTCTGGTTTATGCAATAGACTATGGGTATTATTTAGTTATTATAACTACGCAATTAAAAATAATTTAAAACTTCAAATATGTTGGTTGACTAATAGTGTTTGTGATGCACACTTTTTAGACTTTTTTAAACCCTTGATAAATGTAGAATTTATAAACGAAGATAAACAATGTGATGTATATACTCACTTATGGCATAAAGACTACAACCCATATTATACCTATATATATCAAGATCTTGAACTCAACGATAGTATGACAGATCTTATTAAAACTCTTAACTGGTGGTCGAGTAATTACAATGCAATTCACGTACGTAGTACTATCGATTTTATTAATGATTTACCATTAAGAGGTTTAAAAAATATGGAGTTTTCTATGTTTGACGGTTTTATAAATACTTCTAATTTACCGTGTTTTCTAGCTTCAGATAAACATACAACTCAACAATATTTTACTTTAAAATATACAAATTTATTTTATTATAATACTATACAATTAAAAGACGATATCCACAATGTAAGACATACAGATATACAACATGCAATCATTGATTTAGTTAGTTGCGTTAAAGCTAAAAGATTTCTAGGTACACCACACTCATCTTTTAGTGCAACCATTAATACCTTACGTAGAAACAAAACTAGATTATTATTCTAACTATATTAGTTAGAACGTATTAAAAAATAATTAGCATAAATAATAGTATATGCTAAATCAATTTAGGTGGGGACGACCCTTTTAGTAATTTAGTGGCGCCAACACATCATCACAGCTCTTCAGACATTAACGTTGTTGGTTCTAGTAGTGTACAAGATGTTAGTGCTAAACAACGTTTAAAGGAATTTGCAAAACGTAATATAAAAACAACTATAAGTGTTATAGGTTTAGCAATAACACTTATTATAATGACATTTATTACTACCCCTATATATGATGTATTTAAAACTGCGTTTGTTATAGCCTCAAAGGGTGCTAGTATTAACGCTATATCAAGTATAATAATGTTAAAAATTTATAATCAACCGCTTGATAGATCCCATATACATAATGCAGCTACTGTTGGTGCTATTACTGGTAGTATAGGTAGTGTGCTTGCTACAGGTATACATGCTATTTTTATTATAGTATGGGATGCTATTGGGAGATAACTTCACTATCTCTTGCTTTTATTTCTTGCTTCTCAAAAACAAATATACTTTCTTTTGTTTGCTTTAAATTGTAAACAAACCCTCTTTCAACAAAAAATAATACACCTGCTAATAAATTAGGTGAAGTAAATCGAAATATAAAACCTGCTTTTTCTTTCGATGAAAGTGTGCCAAATATTACAATATCTTTATCTGTTTTTTCAATACGCGTAACAGTACCGTATATTAGTTCAGTATTTGATACTTTAAATACCACTTCTTCATTAAGACTTAGTTCAAATACTTTTTCAATATCAACACTTTCATCTTGTAAAAATAATTGTTTAACAGCTTTATTGTTTTTATTTGTTGTAGAGGGTGTTACATTTTGTTGTTTTATACCAGCTATAACTGACGTAGTCAAACACAACAAAAGAAGTATAACCTTGTACATGATATTATTTAGTAGAGTTTAGTTATTATTAACGGTGTAAATTAAAAATATATTCAGGTACACCTAGATCTATCATCTTGCGTTCAGACACACCTTTACCACCTAAAGTACTCACTACTTTTAACCAGAATTTTTTAAATGCAGCATCTTTCTGTTTACCTTTGGACATATTCTTTATAGGGTAATATCTTTGTTTAAACACAGCATCCCACACATCTCCAAGTTCTTTCGCCCAAGCTGGTATATTTCTAAAATCTAACTCTAATTGCTGTAGAACCTCGTTAATTAAGTTATCAAATTTCATTTGAGAATCTCCCATAATTTAGTGTAATCTCTATCAAGATCACCTGATAAACAATCTGTTATTTCATCTACCACCCATGGGTACTGCGCAACAATATCTTTAAACGATATATTAACATTATAAAACGCATGTACTAGCTTACGCATATTTTCTATACTATTATTAATAATAGTATTGTAGTTATTAAAGCTGTTAACACTTAGTGTATTGGTTACAAGAGCTTCTGATATTACATCTCCAACCATAACACCACTCTTGAGAGCAAGTAGCACACCACTACTAAATACAGGGTCAAGAAACGCGTAAGCATCTCCAACTAACACTAAACCTGGGACAGAGCATATATTACTCTGCTTACTATAATCTGTAGTTGATTTATGTGGTTGTATACGTGTAGCGTTTTGAATTTTGTTAGTTAACCATACATTGTTTTGTATTTCTCGTTCAAATGAGTTCTTAATATTATTAATACCATTTCGCATTAGATAACTTGTTTCTGCAACAACACCAATACTCACTGTATCGTTAGCTAGTGGTATATACCAAAACCAACCTTTATCTTTAATAAAAGATACTACTGTTGCACCGCTATCTACCCCTTCAGGTCTACTACACCCTTTATAATACGTCCATATAGCCATTTTATTACTTAAAATAGGGTCTTTTATCTGCCAATTATTTTGCTTGCTTGTAAGTGCATTTCTACCACTAGCATCCACAACCCATTTAGCGTATACATCATGTTGAGTGTTAGATGTTATATCTCGATAACTAACACCTTTTACTACATTGTTATTATCATATATTAACTTTTCTACACATACGTTGTATTGTACGTTAGCTCCATATGTAACAGCTTTATCAATGAGTAGCTTATCAAATGTTGATCTTTCTACCTGCCATGTTTGAGATATAGTATCTCTATCGTATCTATTATAAAAATAAAATGGTTGATGCTCTGTACCGTCTTGTTGTACAAACTGTACACTATATTTTTTTATATAACTACTATTTTTTAATTCTTCTATTACATTCAAACGCTGGAGTGGTACATACGTAAAAGGGATTAAAGATTCCCCTATATGATATCTTGGGAATGTTTCTTTTTCTAAAACAAGTACATTATATTTGTTTTTTGCTAAGATATTAACCACACTACTACCTGCAGGACCGGCACCTATTACAATAACGTCGTACATAGTTATATATTTAATTAAACAATTTTTTTAAATACTAATAATTAGTAGTATGAAATATTTCCAATCAAGTAGAAGAGATGGGTTTGGTTCTGTTTTTCTACAAATAATTGGTTCCGCTGGTGTAGCTGAGAAATATAACTGTACTTTTGTTTGTAACGATAAAATACAAAAGTTACACCATGGTGTAACTTTTGATAATATAGCAGAATTAATAGATATTAAAAAAATATTCCCATCACTAGAATTTATAGAAACAGAAGAGTCATACAAATTGTTTGAATTAGAAAATTTAAAAGAAAACAATATTATTACTGTTGAAAATGTACATTCCTTTATAGAAAAAACAGATTTAAATATATATGAACGTGGGGTAGATTTTTTGAGACCGTTTTTTAAAAAAATACCTATTTTTTATAACAAAGACTATACAAATATAGCTATACATATAAGAAGAGGGGATATAACTGAAAAAATACCATCAAGATTTGTTAATATAAAATATTATATTAACCTGATATTAAAACTAAAAACATTTAATTGGAAGAAGCCTTGTAAATTTTATATTTACACACAAAAAAATCGTGCAAACCCAGAAGAGCTTTTACCTTTTTTAGAGATAAAAAATGTAAATATCATACTAGATGAAAATGATAGAAATAAAGAAAACAACGCTATTATAGATTGGGTACATCTCACAGAAGCTGATGTATTAATTACCGGCAAGAGTGCATATTCGTATACAGCAGCAATGTTTAATACACGTAAAATAATATTTTTACCATTTTGGCACCCACCTTTAAGTGGATGGCTGGTAAATGATTTAGAAAATAAAACACCTCTAACATCGTTTCTTCAAGATCTTCTAGTGTAAACGACAGATTAAAGTAGATGTATTAATGTTTTTTTTATATATAAAAAATATGATTATAATCTCAACTAATAATGGGGGCGATGTATTACCGGCATTATTAAACAGTCTTGAAGGTTGTAATAGAGATGTTTGTATAGTTGATACAGGTTCAACGGATCGTAGTTTTATTAATTATCTTGACAATCTTACTAAAAAAAATACGTACTCTTACAACATAAATATTCATAAAACCCCTTACCCCTATCGTGATACAGGGGCTATAATCTATGCAATTAAAAATATTGAAGCTGAAAGATATTATTTCATCCACGATTCATGTGTAGTAGTTGAGAAAGATTTATTTGATCTTATAGATGAGAAGATTGGATACAACCAAGTGCTCGCAATTTGTGGTAGAATCTCAAAACATGACGGTGCAGAACATGTGTACGATAGCTGGATGCTCAAGTATTTTGGTGAGTGTCGTTCAATTGAAGGTATTCTCGGCCCTATGTGGGCAGGTCTTAGATGTACGTTATTAAAACTAAATTTAGAAGCTATACCACCCACACCCTCGAAGCATGATGCGTGTGCAATGGAGAGGGGGTGGTCTGTAGTATTAAAAAATGCAGGTGTTAATATTTGGCCACCACATGAAGAGCCTCTAGCACAACATATACATATACTTAAAAAATTTAAAAAAGACTACGGTCAAGGTACGAGAGATAGTATTTTTTTAAAATAAAACAATATAGGTATATTTAGTACTATGCAAACTTATCTTTTTTGGCGTCAAATTAATAAGAAAATTGAAACACCATCTCTTGCAGATTTTTTTGATTGTAATTACGGTAATTTTGGTAATATAGTACGTCTGGAAGGGTTTAAATCTCTCTTAGACATCAATACTATAATTACTGATAGCACTGAAAATATAAACAGAAATAATATTTTTATACACCCTCTATCTAACCAATTAGGAAGTTTTAATAACAACAGTTATAGTAAATTAATACAAGATTTACACGATATTAATTATATGGCTGTAGGTCTAGGTATACAGTCACCGATTGGTACTTTACCAACATTGTCTAAAAATTCAAGAGAGTTGTTAAACTTTATATATACAAAAACAACATCTACTAACACATTTTTAGGGGTTCGAGGTAAAATTACTGAAAACTTTATTAATAATATATACAATACAGAAATTGCAAAAGCGGTAGGTTGTGTTTCACAATTTATTTCTACCCCAACAACAATACTTACGTCTTTATGTAGTAGAATTCAAAAAAAACTTCAAACTATATCTGTAAATGTGGCTCACCCTGAATGGAGCAATATGTATAATATTGAACAGCAACTTATAGATGAAATTATAAAAACAGATGGTATTTATATAATAACCACACATTTAGAGAGTATAGTTTCGTCTGTGTTTTCAAAAATAATACAAACAAATAATACAGATCTTTCTTACAATAAAGATCAATTAATCAATATTTATAATACATCGTTTTTTAAAAATAAATCAAAAGTATTTACTGATATAAATGAATGGGTTTCTAATATTAGAAAATACGATTATAATGTTAGTTCTCATGTGCAAGGTAGTATGGCTTCATACGCTGCAGGTGTACCTTCATTTTTATTCGCTGTAGATACGCGTACACAAGAATTAGCAGAACATATGCTTCTCCCACATATCGTAGTTAATCGTAATTTTTTAGAACTTTGTACACAAAATAATATTCTTGAGTATGTTAAAAAACAATTATTAGAACATGATTATTCTAGTATGATACACAGATGGCAAAGCAACGCAAAAAATCTCAAAAGTATATTAAATCAATATGGTGTTATAACTAGTTTTAATTTTACAAATGAATGGTGTGTATAAAATATGTACTATCATGCAATACCGAAAACGTTTAACCCTGAATTTTATAGACTTTTATATAAAGATCTTGCATTAAAAACAAATACTGAACTTCAAATTATTTATATATTAGAAGCAAAACCATATGATATATCTCAATTATTACCTATAGACTTCAATGTAGATGTTTATAAAGAACTCAATACTGATCTTCAAAAATTAACAGTTGAACAGGCTCAACTTCATTTCTTAAAATACTCTTCAATTGAAAAAAGGCTGTATAACTTAAATGTTCCGTCTGATTTTTCAATTGAAGTTTATCGCTATTCAAATAAAGATTTACAACATTTAACCGACACAGATTTAAAAAAACATTTTTTAATAAACGGTAAAAATGAAAAGAGAATATATAAAGATGTTCTTTATGATGAACAGTTCTTTAAGATATATAATAATATTCAAATAGATAACTTTCACGGGTTTAAAAGTTACGTTGAAGATATAACACAAATTAAAAGTGAAAAACTATTAACATTAATAAATAAAATACCCACCGAATGTTTTTCTAAATGTATTTTTCTAGTAAATCATCTATCTACAATACAAGGGGCGTCGCACTATCTATATAGTTTATATAATTTTCTTAAAAGAAATAATAAAATTAAAATATATTTAATTGACTCTTATTTCAATAAAGATATTTTTGAAAAATATAATATATCTAAAGATGATTTTTTATCTTATGAAAACGATTCGACATTATTATATTATCTTTGTAAAAAAATAAACTCTATTAAGGTTTATTTTAATAGTTTTAATGTGCATTATTTTCGAGTATGTCAGAAACTTAATAATAGCAGATATATAATACATTCACATGAAACAAATAAACACTTTAAAGTAGCACAAGATGATAACGTACAAATTACACCTACATATGTTGTATCTGAACGTATACAAGCTGAATATATAAACTATATCACATTACCTAAAATACAACCACCTCTATTAACTATAGATACATTAACAGTTATTGATAATGAAATATCAAAACAATCTCCTTCTATTACAAATGCTAATGAAACTTTAGATACATCAAAAATATTAATAGGTATGTGTGGAGATTTTGATATACGTAAGAACTATAAGTTGTTTTGTCAGCTTGCTTGTGAGTTTCCACAGTATAATTTTCTCTGGGTTGGTGGTAATGAAGATTTTACAGATTTAAAGATACCTAATTTTTTTCAAATACTCAACGTTCAATTACCGTACGTATATTTTAATATGTTTGATTATTTTATACTTACTTCAGAGGTAGACCCTTGCCCTTATGTTGTTTTAGAAAATATATATATTGGTAATAAAGTAATTACATTTAAAGAAAATATATATACAAACCATAAGTGTGATTTACTTCAAGATATGTATTTTGAAGTAGCTGAGTCTATTAATTTTAATACAGCCGTAAGCGCTATTAAGACATATATTACTAATGATAAAAAAACTATAAAAAACCCTAAAGGTAAAGACTACATCTTAACAAACTACACAAAATATAGTGATGATTTATTAAAAGATCTAATACCGCAAACATTAAGTGATGTGATACCAGATATATGTAAATTAAATGTATAGTTGTTGTAAATTACCTTTTAAAAAGATATCATCATTATTGTTGCGCCAAAGATATAGTAATGATGAAAACGTACTTTTATATGTACCGCAAAACACTTTACAGTTTTTTAATATTAAAAAATCAGCAATTGTATGTAAGGGTGTTGTGTATCTTTTAGTTTTTCTATGTAAGTATGTAATACTCTCTACTTGAGTATCTTCGTTAATATCACAAAAAATAATTAATTTATCTTTTAAATACTCTTTAAACAAATCTTGTGTGTCTTTATTATCTGTAGCTAAAAATACTTTATCATATTTTTCGCTAATAGTTAAAAGAGTTTCTTTAGTAATACCTAAATATTCTTGTCCTAAAAAAGATATCTTATCAGTACCTCGTAAATGTATACCTAAAGCATTATTAATATTATTAGTTACTATAAACTTATTAATTACATTTAAAGTGTATTCTTTTACTACAAGTTCATTAAGACTTTCATTGAGTGCATCTCGCCAGTTAATTTTATCCTGAGTAAACAATTTAATTATTTGTTTAAATGTAGTTGTGTTTATAATATTATTATAAGATATATTACGTGATATATCTTGTAACTTTACATTATTATTTGGTTCAAAATAATCTAAAAAGTTAATATTATTATGATTGTTAATGATCCATTGTTGAGTAGCTTTATTTACAAAATTATGTTTTGATATATATAAACTTGCTAAGTATAATCTTAATTGATTTACAAACCCATCAAAACATCTTATATTAATTTCTTCAAGATTTGTAAGATTTTTTGTTTTAGTAAAAACATCTCGTTCTTCATTTTCAAGTAAATTTAAGAAATCTTTATTATATGTAGAAAAATTTTTCTTAATATAATTACAGCAATCACTGTTTATAAAATTATAAGTTGAGGTTTTTTGTGTAGCCGTATTTAATATATGTGTAATAGCGTTTTCTAAATTTATAGATCCTTGAAACTCAAAGTAGTTATTTTGAGTTTCAGGATCTTTAAAATCAAAATATATATTTTCCTTAAAGGTTAGTACTTTTTTATTGAGGTATAAATTCTCTATAACAACATTACCAAACGGTTCATGCTCAGAAAATAACATAAAATAATCTAACAAATAAAAATAACTATAAGGGTAAATTGTATTAGTAATATGAATAACATTGTTGAGATTATGTTCTATAACATCTTTACCACCTATCCACATAAAGATATATTCTGGTAATTTTTCTGCGACTTGTAAAAAAAGATTAACATTTTTACGTGCATATGTATCACCACACATACCTATTATTATTTTATTTTTATCTATATTCTCTACTACGTTAGGGTAGTAAGTTTCATTAATTTTTTGCTGTAAAAATAAAGGTAATATTGGTGTCTGTAGTATAGGTGAATTTTCATAACTTTTAGCTATTTTTTGTGTTAATACAACATCTGGCTCGTAACAAGATGTACGCATATAATGTTCTTGTATTTCTCTACTAAAAAGTATTAACTTATCTCTCTTAAACCATTTTTGAACTTCTGCAATTACAGGGTTTATAGAATTTACTATTATTTTATTACTTTGTATTTTTTCACATAACCAAAAAAGTAATGTACAATCGTTTTTATAAAAACGAAAATCTGTTTTACATAACTCATACTTTCTATATATCTCTTCATCAACCGGTTCAATATCTAAAATTATTATCTCTTTTTTAATTGATTTAAGATAATTAGCTAAGATAAAAAGTGAATGTGTTGCACCATTAATAGTATTATGGTGATTTATTAAGATATAGTCTTTAGCTTGTTCTTTAATATTCTGACAAAGCTCATAAACCTCTTTTGATTTATGTTGTCTGATATCTCTTGTGTATGTACTGTAACCTTTATAATCTGTAATATTGTTATAGTTTATAAAAAAATCTTTATCAAAATATCTATCACTACATCTTCGTTTCTCTTTCTGACCATGATAAAAATAGTGAGACTCTAACCATTCATCTGTATATGTTATTAGATCGGGATTAAAATATCTGTAAATATCAGTATTAAAACCGTCAGGTAAAACAACAGTAAAAATACGACCTTCTTTTAAACCATGCTGTAAATAATGTTTTTGTAAATACTCGTCATCAAACCGTGTTAAATCAGGGTTATACCGACGGTAACCCACTACATCGAAATCTTCTGGAAGATTATTCATAAAAGTTTATTATATAACATATATACTGTTTTTAATCAATGGTGGTGGAGGCGAGCGGAGTTGAACCGCTGTCCTGAAAACTTAGACTTTAGCGTCTACAATCATATTTTATCAGCATTTTAAGACTACAGGTTGCTGACTAGTTTTTAGTCTACCTGATGGGCTGCAAGGGACCCAACCCCTCTCGATTTTTGTTTTCTAAACACTACACGATTTGGTGCTATAACCTATTGTGTACTCCAGAAATTTTAATAGGGTCCATTTCTGTTTGTTAAGCTGCGAGATCGTACAACTCTTCTTCTGCGAGGTAATCCTCGAAGTTGTTGATGATGTGCGTTGCTTCAGCCAAGAGTGCTTCTGTATTATCAGTTGCATTTATTTGTTTGTCCAGATTTTTACGAGGCCAACCAGACTTCCTCGGATTGCAACTAAAGTTTTCAGCGCTCAGTCGAAACCAATACGCCCCCAAATGTAAAAGAACATTTCACATAATATGTGAAAAGATTGTGATTAATTAAGCTAATACCTCATGAATTATACTCCATTTATCTTTATAAGATTCTATTGCACCTTTAAATATTCTAGCTTGATCACCAAACATTTTACTTAATGATTGTATGTCTTGTGAAGGAACAATATAAACTTCAGGTATGTATGACACGTCGTCAAACTTATTGTTATAGATTAAAAATATAACATAGTGATTTAATATAGAGATTACGTTATTAACGATAAGTGAAGAGTAACCTTGTACAGCTTTTACATCTATTGTAATTGTATTACTTTCACCTACCACACGAATATCAACACTCTTTTTGTTACCTAAAGTTAAATATGCTTCATAACCTTTTCGAAAAAGCATAGAAAGTACATAATATTCAGCAGCAATACCAGTGTTATAATTCTTAACAACCATTAAGGTAATTCAATCTTTTCAGATGGATTAAGTAAATCCTTAATCTCATCATTTAACCGTTTAATCTCTTCATTGTAAGCTTTAACAAAATCTTTCTTACGTTTTTTCATTTCATCAAGCTCTTTGCACAATTGATAGACTTTTGATTCAGTATTATTTTCTTGCATCTACTTGATTATAGATTTTTTTACTGCAAAATCCATTTATTTTAACCAATATAAGTGTGGATGTGATGTATGTGTATGTATAATTTATATTATATGAACGCATTTCAGGCTTGCCAAACTGTTGTAGCTAATTATCAAGAGCACATGAGTATTGCTTTTGAAGCAATCAAAGAGCGAGCAGCTGCAGGGTTTTATAGTGTGCGTATGTATGGTGGTGTATGGTGTGTTGATTCTGATTTAAATAGACGTGTTCGTCAGGAATTAGATATACAGGGGTATAATACTTACTTCATAAACGATAAGCGAGACGTTACTTGCTATACTTCAATAGAATGGTACTAATTTTATAGTACTGTAAATAATATTAACATTAATATAAAAAATATAACTACATATGTTGTAGGCTGTGTCCATATTCCTGGTTCTGGTGGAGTTACAGGATCAGGCTTTGGAGGTTCTGGTGGAGTTACAGGATCAGGCTTTGGAGGTTCTGGTGGAGTTACAGGATCAGGCTTTGGAGGTTCAGGTGGAGTTACAGGATCAGGCTTTGGAGGTTCAATATCATCTGCAACCTCTTCTTGACGTATAGTCCATAAATCCATACATAGTGATGTGTTGAGAAAGTATTCTAAGGGTATATTATGATAACCGTCTAAACCGACCCATGAACCCCATGAGTTACGTGTGGTTATAGTTACGTCACCTTGTGAACCACTCAAGTACCCAACAGCCAACATACAATGCCCACCCAAGAGCTTTTCAGTTGAGACATTAGGTATTGGTACAGTGTTGTACACTAAGAACCCTGTTTGCGTGTCTACAAAAGATTGATATAATTTCACTCCAAATGCAAACGGGTAGCCATCTGCAAGACAAGAAATAATATCTTCTTTTGTTTGATTTAATCTATAATAAACAAGAGCTTGATGTTGTTGTGCTTCGTCCCAAGCTGATGTAGGTGGGTTAATTGTAAAATTTTCTATAACATACGGCCAGGTAGATTCTTTAGCAACACCATCATTTGCAGCAGATTTTAATGCATCTCTTACGTATGCCCCACTATCTTCATTAATAGTGTTTTCTATTTTACGTGTAGAATAATATGTAAACAACGGAGAAGCGTCCCATTTTATTAATAGTTGTTTAGCTCGTACATATTCTACCATTGCAGTAGTAGCAAACGCTGTACAAGCACCTAAATTACCTTGATTCTTAATAGGTTGTAATAAAGATCGTAAGTCTACTAGAGCTGGGTAACTCGATAAACTAGGTATATTAAATTTGTAGTCTCTTTCGTCAGGTTTATCAGGAATATAACCAAATGAAAATACACGAATATCCATATTAAATATATTTAATGAATAATGCACTGACATTAATAGTTATATCTTGTTTTATACCAGTATGTTACATAATAACACAGATACTAAATGAAAAGTGTGTTATACTTATATAATTCTCGTGTGTAGATATAAGTATAAATATGAAAAGTTTTGATTCAGTATTTAAATCTAATATTAATAAATTAACTATACAGAACGAACATGTTGATGTTTGTCCTAAATGTGGCTGTGAGAGTGGGTGTATGGAATGTACGCAGTGTGTAGATGACGGATCTCTTGAAAATCAAGACGAACACCATGCAGATTCAGATGCTGTTAGTATGGCTAAAACCCAACTTCAAGATATTGCACATAATGTACAAGATATTCTTGATAATATTGATAAATGCAAAGATGTTGAACATTGGCAAACTGCTATGTTAGCAGTAGCAAATTATAATATTGATAAGTTAAAAGAGACTATGTTGTATTAAATATAGTTTATATTAGACACAAGAACAATTACTAAATAGATAGTATATGAAACACTTTTATAACACAATAGAAGGGTGGACTACATTTCAAAAACTTTATAGTGAAATGGTACAAAAATTTCCAAACGGCAGTAAATTCGTCGAGGTTGGTTCATTTAAAGGTAAAAGTGCAGCCTATATGGCTGTAGAAATTGTCAATTCTAATAAAAATATAGATTTTTATTGTGTAGACGTATGGGAGTGGTCTGTACCGAACACTACAGACATCAACCTTGGTGTTACCTTTTTAAACAATATGGAACCAGTAAAAGAATATATTAAACCTATAAAAGATACTTCGGTAAATGCATCATTAATGTTTGAAGATAATTCTTTAGATTTTATTTTTATTGATGCGGGTCATAGTTATAGTGATGTAAAGGCAGATATAGAAGCTTGGTATCCAAAGCTTAAACCTACAGGGGTGTTTGCTGGCCATGATTATAAAAGTTACTGGCCTGGTGTGGTACGAGCAGTAAATGAGTTTGTTAAAAACACTAATGTAGTATTGACTTGTAATAATAACAACCCTAGTACATGGGTTATATACGATAATACACGCAAAACTTTAAAAAGGGTTTAAGATTGTTCAAACTTTTTATTAAATTGCTCTATTGTTATTAAGTTTAGAGCTTGTGTTCTATTTGCAGCAAGGAAGTCATAATCTAATATACTTTCTGGTAGCTCTATAAAGTCTTCACGTAACCCTCTACGAATAACACCTACCCCCCAGTCAGTATTAATAACATACGTTTCTAAATTTAAATTGTTTTTACGAAGCTTATAATAACTCTTCCACACTGTACCACAACCTTTTCTAAAGCCTTCACAATCTTTATTATGTGGGTTACAATCATGCATTATTAATGTACCTGTTTCACTTAAATGATTTAAGCTATTTACTATATCTCTATCAACAAATTCTTCATCGTGATTACCATCAATAAATATAATATCAAATTTCTTATCTTTATCTAACTGACTGAAATATTTATCAGAAGTCATTCGATTACTTTCCGTGCCTTCAGGATACAAATCTATTGAAGTCCATGGGTCTACACCTGTTTTATGTTCAGCAATTATATGTGTAAAATTGTGATTAGGTCGGAGTATGCCTATTTCGAGGTATGTTTTATAATTGTATTTAGTTATAAACATGTTTATAATTTGAGTTCTGAAAAGTGGTCTCGCCATATTAATATAATTAATACTTTTTATAGTAAAAATCACATAACTTAAATATATTCTTTATAAAATATATAAATAACGTATATGAAACCTGCAATGAGCTCTAACGAAATAGCATGTCTTCAAAAGTATTTAGATAATGCAACTAATTATTTTGAATTTGGTATGGGTGGATCTACTGTACTAGCAAATAATACAGCTAATATTATTAAAATTACTTGTGTGGAGTCAGATATAAGATGGGTTAATAAGGTGGAAGATTTCTGCAAGTCGCCTAAAATAACTACCCACGTTCCCGGTTTCTCAGCGGGTGTTTTGGGAAAACCGTTAAACCGTTTTAAAAAAATAACTGAGAGTGAAAAACTACTATGGGAAAGCTACTCAAAAACTATAAATAATACAAATGAGCTATATGATCTTATATTAGTTGATGGTAGATTTCGTGTAGCATGCGGTTTAGCAGCTCATGCTAACATAAAACCATCTGGGTTTTTACTGGTACATGATTACAGTACACGCAAACATTATCACTCAATAGAAAAATTTTATAATAAAATTGACGAGGTAGAAAGATTAGCTATTTTTCAAAAAAAAAAAATAACTGATAACAATTTACTAACAACTACATACGAGAGTTTTAAATATGACTGGTTTTAATAGATACTTCAATGTTTAAGTTTATTTTGTTTGATCTCGATGGCGTTTTAGTAGATGCAAAAAATATACATTTTAATACGCTTAATTATGTTTTACTCTTATTTGTAAAAAGGTTTATACGCCGTCACATGATAAAGCGGTGTTGTGTTGTACACCTCTTGTGAGCATGGAAGTAAACCAAAAGCTTTAAATTCTTCTAACTCTTTATCTGTTCTACTTAGTTGAGTGTAAATATTATCTTGAGCAAGCACACTTTGTATTTGTGTAAGTAAAAATTTCTTATATATATTATAATATTCTTTTTTACATAGAAAAGCTTTATTATTACTATATAAAAATATTGTAAGATTAGTTGGTTGTGTATAAAGATATTTATACATAGCAGCGGTACACTGCATAAAAGCTGGATTAACTACATCATCAAATATTGCTATACCTCCGTCACTTAATAGCTTTTCACATATAGACATTTCTATTATAGTGTCTTCAAACATATGACTCGGGTCCATATGTATCATCCTAAATGCACTGTGCATATTACTAGTTATATTTTCATTAAATATTTTAGATGTTTGTTTTAAAAATTTAAAATTAGGTGTAGTACTGGATATGTTAGTGTGGTCAAAGTTATCAACAGGGTCTACTAAATATAATTGTTCAGTATCTTGACAATTAAAAGAAAGTATTTTAGCAGTTTTACCTTTAAACACCCCTATCTCAAGAATATTACCCACTATATTCTGTTGATTTTGAAAACAAAGTAAAGTATCCATAGTTGCTAATGAAAGATTACCACACATCCCTTGTATTTCATTGCAAATCTTTATTTTTTCTGTTAAACTTAGTGACATACAAAATATATTTATTAATAATATTATTTAAACTATCAACTCTTTCATAGGCTGCCAACCATCTACTAAGTATTGAGGTCTTCCTGATAAATCTGGTATGGTTAATGTAGCTGTATCAATACCCAACCAATTATACAGCGTAGCAAACACTTCACCGTAATGTACAGGGCGCTCTATTGGTTCTCCACCCAATCTATCAGTAGCGCCTATTACTTGACCCATCTTCATACTACCACAGGATATAACACCACCACCCACCCTTGGCCAATGATCTCTACCACCAGTAGCATTGATTAACGGAGTTCTACCAAATTCACCCCATGCAACTACAGCTACATCATTGTGCATGCCTCTATCATGTAAATCCTGTACAAGTGCTGATAAACCTTGGTCAAACAAAGGTAAATGAGTTAGCAACTCTTTATGGTTCTTATCATGAAAGTCCCATCTACCGTAGTTAAGAGTAACACACCTAGCACCAGCCTCTACCAACCTTCTAGCTACTAAAAAGTGTTCATTGTTGCGAGGTGCTCCATCACCGTAATTCTTAGGGTCACCAACACCGTAACGCTCTCGAGTACTAACACTCTCCTTAGATACATCTAAAGCTTCTACCAATCTACTTGATGTTAATATATCAAATGCTTGAGATGTGAATGCATCCAAGCCTTGCATTACACTAGTGTTATCTGCATTACGTTTAAAGTTGTCCATAGCTTTAAATAAAGCTTTACGATCTTGCAACCTATTAGACGTTATACCATTAAGAGTCATATCACCTGCGCCATCACCACTAGGTCTAAATGCAGAGTACGCTTGACCAAGAAAACCTGGATGACCTGGTGAACCATAAGGTGGATGACTTGCTTTAGGTGCCAATCCAATAAAGGAAGGCATCTCGGCATATTGCTTGGGTAATAACTTGCTTACAACTGATCCAATGCTAGGCCATTCACCTGGTGGCATTATACCACCTTTCGGGGAGCGACCTGTGTAACATATAAAAGAATCGTGGTCTCCAGTGTTGCTACCATATAGAGACCGTATAGGTGTTAGCTTGTCCATTATACCAGCACATCCTGGCATCCATTCAGATATACGTATACCTGGAACATTGGTAGATATCTCTTGATAAGGCCCACGATATTCTAATGGTGCATCCATCTTGAGGTCAAAGATATCTTGATGAGGTGGAGCACCAGCCATATAAACCATTATAATAGACTTATTGCTCTTGCCAATACCACTAGACTGTTCAGCTTGTAATAGCTGTGGTAGTGTTAAACCTCCTAATGAAAGACTTCCAAGACGCAAGAAGTCTCTACGAGATATACCATCACATAAAGGTTGATTGGTTAACGTACCAGGTATAGTTAGCATAGAGTTGTGAGATTAACTACCAGCTGCAGCCTGTGCTTCTTCACCAGTATTTACTTTAGTTCTTTGTGCGACTACAAACACCCCGTCAGGTGTAGTTATTCTTTCTAGTGATGGATCAACATTCATGGGTTATTTGTATATTTATTATACAAATGTCTTTTTTAAAAAATGTTTAGTAGTGCTACTAAATAAAATATTAAAAGTAATTATTAAATATAATTTATATGTCATCTAAAGATCAACTACTTGAAGTTTAGTAAGTTAAAAAATATGATTTTATCATCTATACACCTAGTTAAGTTTAAGAAATTACCACGTGTTGTATATATTTTACTGCACATTGAAGCAGCGCATATCTGATGTATTGAGAGTACTAATTGACTATCTCGAAGACGTGATGAGTCATTTGGACTCCCGGGTGGGTTAATGTCCGTAGTAGGTATTAATAAATCTATATTATTTTTATCTAAAAACTCTGAAGACCATTTAGAGCTATCTGAGATAATGAGATATCTTTTATCAGGTTCGTATATTTTTAAAAAAACTTCTTTATATTTTTTAAACTCTCGTTCAGTTAAACTTGTAGAGTTTTCTGCTTCCATGTGTCTAAAATGTACACATACCCAATTATTATATTCTTTAAATAAATTAACAAACTCCTTCTTAATAGAAAACACTTTATTAATTTGAGTTGTAGTGTATCTTAGTGTATCATGACCATTAGCTCTTCCAGATATGAAATCATACTTTGTATTGTTAATGTCTTCTTTATTTTGGAGAAGTTTAATTTTATTATTAAAGTTAATGTATTTAGATAAATTGTCACTTGAGTATTGAGGTGAGTAGATAAAGAATACAATATCTTCAAGATGCTCAAACATGTAGTATGTACGCACTAAATTACCAAGCAAGTCATTAAGACCTGCATCTATTTTGATAAGTACTTTAAATGTGTTACTCATAAAAGATTTTTCATATACTTAATAATTAAGTATATGAAAATATTAATGATAGTTTGTGCAAACGAATTACATAATAAAAATATTAATAATCTTGAAAAGATTAATACAATAATGCTAAACACATTAGGTGTGACCTGTGTGAACTATTGTTTAATAACAAGTACTGATTGTGTGTTAGCTTGTGACAGCAAAATATTATTTAAATATAAAACTGTAAACTCAAAACATCAATTAGACAAGATATGTGACTTTATCACTGAATATCGTAGCGAGTTAAATTATGATTGGTATGTCAAGATAAGACCTGACCTTGAGTTATGTAAACCACTGGACTTTAATAGTATGTGTGATGATGCTATAAACGCTCGAGCAAGACAATATATAGGTCCGAGGCAAGTGCTGTGTGGTGCTTCAGTAAATCTTGGAAACCATCCAGATTGCTACTATTATTCAGACGTTGAAGAAAAATGTGTATTAGATGATATGATTTATATATTTCATAACAACGTAATACACTTGAACGCGTTTAACAAATTACAGCCACAATATAAAAACCTAATTCAGCATGAATGGGGACATTTTAAAGTATGGAATGATAGAAATATTAAAAAAAATATTATAACAATTTATGCGAGAATGCGAAAGGGAACACGTCTGTTCAACTCTTGCAATATACCTCCTTCAGGTCTTAGAGATGACATACCACCTTAAGCTCTCAATTTTTGATTAAATAACAATGTATGAACATACATCAAACAGTTAAATGAGCTGCAGCCTGTGCTTCTTCTTCAGTGTCATACCAACCGTTATTGTATCCCCATTGACTATTACGAGAACCAGACCCTGTATATTGTGTTACATTTGTACCGTTACTGCTCAACCAAGAAGCTGCAGCTGCGGCGTCTGCAGCGTCTTTACCATCTTGTGCAAAAGCTTGAGTGTTGTACCAACCGTTATTGTATCCCCATTGACTATTACGAGAACCAGACCCTGTATATTGTGTTACATTTGTACCGTTACTGCTCAACCAAGAAGCTGCAGCTGCGGCGTCTGCAACGTCTTTAGCATATTGTGCAGCTTCTTGGGAGTTGTACCAACCGTTATTGTATCCCCATTGACTATTACGAGAACCAGACCCTGTATATTGTGTTACATTTGTACCGTTACTGCTCAACCAGGAAGCTGCATCAGCGGCGTCTTGAGCATCTTTTGCAGCTTGTGCAGCTTCTTGTGCAGCTTCTTTTGCAGCTTGTGCATGTTGATATGTGTCGTACCAAGCGTTATTGTAACCGTATTGACAATTACGAGATCCAGACCCTGAATATTGATTTATGTTTAGACCATTACTGCTCAACCAGGAAACTGCATCATCAGCGTCTTTAACATCTTGTGCTGCTTGACTTGTGTTATACCAGGTGTTATTATAACCATACTCGTTATTGTGAGAACCAGACCCTGTATATTGATTTATGTATAGACCATTACTAGTCAACCAGGAAGCTGCAGCTGCATCAGCGGCGAGGGTTGCATCAGTTGTTATTGTACCTTGTACTGTACCATCATTACTACTATTATTAACAAATTTACCCGTACCTGTAATTAATCCGTTATTAGTTGAAGCATAGAATGTAGCGTTACCGTTTATAGTAGCGCCTGTATTGTTGGTAGAGTTGTGAAATACACTACCTGCCACATGTGTACTACTACTACAGTTAACAGTGCCGCTATTAGAACCACCTTTAAATGTAGCTTTACCGTTAACAACACCATTATTAGTAGCGTTATTAAATACTGTATTACCTGTAATAATACCATTATTTTCACCACCCTCAAAAATAGTACGTTTGTGTATATGTGCGTGATTAGAACCACCTTTAATTACAACAAGCGATACGATATTTTCAGTAACATCTGCATTGACTGAGCCGGTTACGACAAGTATTATTGAACCAATAGATATTCCATAAGCTTGAAGCGTAGCTAATAGAGATGTGTACCAACCCGAGTTTAAGTTATGTACCTCAAATCGCGCTTTTCTACCACCTGGCACAGTCGTGTAGTGATATGTTATAGTTGTGCCTTTATTTATATAAGTTGACCTACTAATGCTCAATGTTCTCTGTGCAGCTACATACGTACCTATCACTTGAGAGTTTTGATCTGTTATTTGTAAACTTTGTGGTATATATCCTGTTATGGTAGTAGCCATATGTTATCTTATTTATCTTATTTATCTTATTCTGATAACATGTTGTTATTAGTGTATTACATCGTAATTAACTGTTACACTATTGATCCATGTGATGATGTGGTTGACATTACTATGTCAGAGGTCAGTATGAATGTACTCAAGAAGAGTGTGATGGTACAGCCAAGGTTGTAGACGTGAAGCACGAAGAATAGTCGTCTATACCTACTTTTCTTAATATAGTCAGCATAAAGAAAAGCTATAGCGTTTTAATGCACGCTATAGCTTTTCACCTTTTAACATTTCACCAATTATCGCAACGGAATTGTAAAATACACCCTACTTCTACCACCACCTACACCAAACGATATAGATGGTACAGCATATCCATAGTTGCAAGCCTGTTGTACAGGTCTGCCATAATATACAGGTGCTGAATTATATTGGTTGTGTAAGGGATACCCGTAGTTGTAAGCAGCAGCTATACTATTGTAGTTATAAGGATGAGCTTGAGCAACTGATGCTATGCCAATCAAAACTGTAGCGATTATAAGCTTGTTCATATTATATAGCCTTTCTATTACTCTATTATTATAGTATGTTAGATA
>Ga0114977_10000343_pt1 | contig 32030 bp, 29 predicted proteins | sample S_130805_MF_Meta_FD_87026 | JGI IMG/M metagenome (GOLD analysis project Ga0114977, IMG submission 87026) | Freshwater microbial communities from Lake Simoncouche, Canada to study carbon cycling - S_130805_MF_MetaG | ecosystem: Environmental > Aquatic > Freshwater > Lake | place: Lake...
TAACACGGGTTTGGCAAAAGTGGCGGTTCAGTGCTCCGCAGACACATTTGTGGTTAATCAAAGTTTGGTTCTCCGCATCAACATTTGTGGTGAAAATCGCCACCTTCGCCAAGCCCGAAACCGTTAGGTGTCATGCTATGAAAAATACACGTAGAAAATTAAACTCAGAAAACAATGAAAACATTTAGACAATTACTTTTACTTATAGCTCTGACCTGTTTGACAAAAAGCACTTTTGCAAGCAGTGGTGACACATTAACAGTTAATCCAAATCCATTTGACTCTATTGCCGTAATTCAATTTACTATTTCTGCTAATGACACAATTTGGTTAGACATATATAATACATTAGGACAACCAATTAAAAATTATTTTACTGCAACAGTATTGCCAAGCGGTTCGTATTCTTTCAACTACAATGGCGTGCATGGGTTTTTCATTAATCCAAAAAGTATTTAATTGATAAAATGAAGGGTCTCGGTTGACGAGGATGGAAATGGAAACATTTATAGTACTTATCAAATTTTATACTATTACGATGGTCGTGAATTAACACAATTGGATGAAGCTTCTTCGTTGGAAGATATGCTAGAAATATTAGGAAATAAAAATATAATAATGTATTCAAATCGAACTGATGAAGCTCCTAGTATTGTTTCTTCTATCGAAGACATCTCTCCGTTATTGATTAATAATAATGAAGTAGATGAAGCCAATTTATCTATGAAAATTGAAACCCTGAAAGAAATATTAAATAATCAACATTAAATATAATAAATAAACTTTATAAATTTAAAAAACAATGAATGAGAATAATAGAGGTGAATTGTTAGACAAAAAAGAAGTTGTGATTGGTAATCAGATTTGGTCTAAAAATAATTTGGCAGTAACAACATTTAATAATGGTGACCCAATAGAACTAATTACAGATAATAAAAAATGGGCTAAATCAAAAAAACCTGCCATGTGTTATTATGAGAATAATACTGAAAACGGAAAAACATATGGAGCAATGTATAATCTTTATGCAGTTTTAGATTCAAGAGGGTTGGCTCCAGAAGGATTTAAAATTCCAAGTGAAGATGATTTTAGAAATTTAATTGACACAATAGGAAGTCAATCTGCAGATAAATTAAAATCCAAGGAGAACTGGGAAAACGGCAAAAACGTAACAACTAATTTAAATTTTAATGCTTTACCTGGTGGTTTTCGTCAAGAAGATGGAGAATTCTGGAGTTTTGGTAATGGTATTTTTTTCTGAAGTAATACAAAAGATTCAAATGATGGATGGTATTTAGGAATTGATAGTGATGTGGAAGCATATATTTCATGTCAAAGACAAAATTGTGGGTTATACATTAGATGTATAAAATTATAAAACAATAAAATAATGATTAAAATATTAAACCATTATAAAAAAATAAACTATGTTAATTAAAAAATAATTCAAAGAAATGTATCTCAAAAAACTGATTTGATTTGTATTGAGGCCATGGGATTAAGACTCTTCGACTATGAAAAGCACAAAAATTTCGTGTTTTTCAAACTGAGTTAATTACTGCTGGCATAAAATCAACTAATTAATCTGCTGATGAATTTAAAAAAATAAATATTATAGTTGTAATAATACCAATTAAAATTTGAGGCCAGACCAAGTTAAAATAAACGGAGTGGAATAACGAAAAAATAAAAGAGTAAGAATAAACTTAAAATTTAAACAATGGATAATCAAACTAATAATCAAGAAACCATTAACAGTGATGATAAATCTCAGTCATTATTAACGAATATCATAGGTCAAGAAAATTATAAAAAACTATTAAAAACCTTTGATTTAAATACAGATTTTTACAAGGATAAAAACTTTGATAAAGAATGGATCAAGAATTTGTCTGAGCTTGTATATTCAGAGTCTTATATCGGTGGCGATAATAGCAGAACTGGTGATATTTTTGATTTTATAACCGGAGAAGGTGTTTCAAAAACTCTTTTGGGCTGTAAATTGGGTGCAAAATTAATAAGTACAATAAAAGGCATTGAATCTAATTTTAATGATCAAGTTGAAAAGTTGAAAGATTCAAATGAGATAGAAAAAAGGGATAATAGAGCCTGTATACTTTTTGATGAATTTATCTTTTCAATTGATAAGGAATTGTCAAATCATAAAATCACTTTACAGAGAACAATTCAACCAAACGGTGGAGAATCTTTTAATTGTTTGTTACATTGCAACGAAAAAGAATCATTGTTAATAAATTTCTTGTGGCATTTTAACTATGCTATTGAGAACTTTGAAGGATGGTGGGATGATGCCGTTGAGGTTTATTTGAAGAATTCAATTGAAACAAATTACTTAGAAAGAATTGATAAAAATTATATTACACCTGAAACTGGTGAAGTAATTACAGGATATCATTTTACCATTAGAGAGGAAAAATCTTCTGTGAACAATTTTAATGAACTTAACCTTAAAAAAGATGTTTATAAGGCAGGGGTAATGGGCATATTGGCCGCTTATTATACAAGAGATATTAATAGTTAAGTTATTTACAAAACTGCTCTGCCGCCATAAGAGTAGAAATTTAAAATAAATAAATCTAAAGCCAAAAAATAATTACAATTATTTAAAAAATCTAATATCGGAAAAATTGGTTTTTAGAGAAAATACTGAATAGCAAACATTAAAAATATCAATTGCTTTTTCTTTCAAAAAAATTTTATCGTAATTACTTCGTTGTAGGAAATTTTAGTTTATGAAAAGTGTCTATTCCAAATTTATCAGATATCTATTGATGCTGAAAAATTATTACATTCAATATAAATTTCTTTGATCGATTTTTTTTTAAAAAATAATTTCGTTTCTACAATTTCAGATTCTCTTTCTAAATCATGATTTAGCAATTCATTTTTTTCATCTTCAGTTAGCAGATTTTCCCAAACAACATTTGTTAAGTTTACATTACCATCTCTTGTTTCTGTTATAGACAAACTTTTAAAATCATTATTTGTTAGACTAGAAATTCCTTTTTGTTCAATAAGATTAATTAAATCAGTAATTATCATTTCAGTTTCTACTGCTGCTTTAGCCCATATTAATTCTATTTCACAACTGAAATTTTTGTTAAAAATATTACCTGATTGTTTCCGGATTTCAATAAAATTTGAAATGTCCAATTTTAAAAAGGTAATTTCATCGGTGTTTATTTTTTTTAATTCAGGTAATAAATCTTGTATTTTCATGGCTAAGGAAAGTTTATATTAAGGTTACATTTATAAGTGTTTTAAGTCTTTAAGTTATGATTTTAATTTGTCTTAACAACTTTTAAATTATACGCGTCTGACACTATTGATAACTTGCTAAATAATTGCATAAATTCAGTTATAAAATCAGCTGTTTTGTTTAGCATTTCGGTTTCATACAATTCCTGTGGGTTTGTAAATTCGTATTCAAATGTTAAATTAGGCACATGCCATTTTTTTTCGGCTATCCCACTGGAGCTTATTCCTGGAAAACGCATTTTAAATTTCGGAAAAGTTTTTTCCAACATATCAAATTCTTTGGCTATGAGTTCAAATTCTTCGAGGTATCCTTCTGATTTTAAATCCTGACGCATATTATTACTTTTTACAGCAAAGGACCATGGATGTCTCCAAATAATTAACTTTAATGTATCCTTATTGGGTGCAACACTCAATCCTAAAGCGTTTATCCATCCCTCATCAGGTTTGCTATACGCAATAAAAAAATTGGATTGTACCTTTTTACTTAATTGCCTTACAACAGGGTATGGCGCCTTTAGTCGCGCTTGCAGCAATGGCATTAATTTTGATCCCAATGTTTTTAATACCGGCCCTTTATTTATTGCCTGTTTTGGTTTATCGAACGCTTGAATATCAGTAACTGCAGACAATTCTAAAACTTCTTCAATCACTTCGCCAAGATTTTTTCCTTCGGGAATTAAAGCTGCTAAAATATTCAACAATTGCGAAATTTGACTTACCCGATTTGACAAAAATGTATCTTTCTCACAGATTCTAAAAACTACTTGTTCCCATACTTCATCAAACTCCTCCGCTTGACTTAATTTTTTTATTTCATCAGCAGATAATTCCCTAAGTTTTAATTTTGTTGCAATAGCTTCGTTCCATTTTTTAAAATCACTTTCCATACAAAGCGATTTATAAATTAATGGATATGCAATTTGAATGCAGATTAATCCAAAATTGATTAATAGGTTGGATACTTCTGTTTTATTATCAACTTCATCATTCTCTTCCTGATTATTTATAATGGTAATAAGCGAAACCGTATTTAATAATCTTTTTAATGATCGCGGATTTGTTCCAACACTTAAATTGCAAATCATACTCAATCGCTCGGCAATGGTATCATTTTTGCTATTTACCTTGTCAATATAACCAACTGTTTCTAAATTTTCAATCAAAAACTTATCGATAGAATAGGATGCAACAGGCATTGAAAAAGGCATTTGAATTATCTTATCGAAAAAAGACCTAAATTCTCTTTCATTCTTTTCGGTTAATTCACCAAACTTAGGTTTAAGCCCCTTAATTACTACATCATAATCTATGGCCAGCATAAAGATGCAATTTTCTAAATCGAAAATATTTTTTAATAATTCTAATATTTGAACCGCAACAGGCGGATCAATTCTATCGAGATCATCAACAAAAATGAGAAAGCCCTTTTTTATTTGTCCGTTTTTTTTATCGTTTTCAATACAATCGTTAATAGCTATTTGAAGCTCATCTCTCAAATGCTTTATTGTTTGATGCGCCTTTTCTCTTTCTAAAATTGTTTCTACAGCACTTGCTGCCGATTCTCCTCCGGCATGTTCGGCAACAACTGAAACAGCGCCTTTTAAAAGTTTTCCGCCAAAACCAAGAAACGATTTACCGAATTTTTCTAAGCTAGATTTATGGCGAATATTTATAATATTTATAATTTGAGCACTTAAACTAGAAACAATAGAAGTTAGCGTTTCTTCTTGACTTCTTAATAATGAATATTGCCATGTATTAATCCATATGCCATAAAAATCATGTTGGTGATTACGAAGCGCTTCTTCTCCAATATAATCGCCACATAATTTTTCTTGTAAAGAATTTAGTAGTGAAGTTTTACCACTACCCCATTCGCCTTGAATGGCAATTGTTATTGGGGTATCTGAATTATTTATAAATTGGATTAATCCATTTTTATATTTATCAATCCCAAACTGATCTAATTCTTTTGCCTTTTTTGGAACATCTACTATGCTGCTAGCGTTGGGTTTTAAATTCTTCATATTTTATGCGTGTTTTTGAAAATTTTATTTTACTGGCTATTGTTAAAGATAATTATTTATTAAAAATAGTAATTATTAAATTTTAATTTGTATTCCTAAATTCAAGCTATAATAAAACTGATCAATTGGTAATGGCCTATAGTCATCGTAATTAAAATCATAATGAACTACAAAATTAAGATTTTTAGAAACTTCAAAATATACATTTGAATCAAAGATCCATCTTGGTTTATAATAATTACCATTTATAGGAAACTGAAGATAAGTGACACCTGCAAAATCAATTTTCTTACCAAGTTTTAAAGCAAATTTTACTACCGCATTTAATCTAAACATTTCTCTATTAACAAAAGAATTCAATTCTGTTTTATAAGCATATGATGATAAATTAGTATTCCATCGTTCCATTTCATAAAATACACCTAAACTAGTGTATAAGTCTGACGTATTCTTTTCTAAACAATTAATTCTAATATTTATACCCGATAATGTTCTACTCTCTAATCCCCAAATTCCATTCCATTGTAACTGAGCATATGCATCCGGAGCAATAAATCTAGTGTCATTATCTCTGAAACGCAATTGCACAAATCCATTATTCTCTATAGTACTTTTACCATTAAAAGCAATGTCAGTTTGATTTAAAAGTATAAAGAAATAGTTATTCTTTAAAAAATAGTCAAATTCAGCAGAGTTAGAAAATTCAATAAAATTATTTTTTTGTTTATCACTTGAAAAAGAAGCTGTAAATGAAGCTAAAAACTTTTTTTTTGTTGAATCTTGACCGTTTTCTCTATCTACATTTAAAACTTGAGCATTTATTTTATTGTTGGTAAATACACAAAGCAAAACAATAAAAAAAATTATAATTCTATAGCTCTTAAAGTGCGTGTTAAATAAAATAAACATAAAACGAATTAACTTAATAAAATTCATGAAAAATAGTTAATCATTACATTTTAGATAAAATTAACTCTTTGATTTCTAACACTTCGCTTTTTGTAAATCCCCTAGCAAGTATTTGCCCTTCACCGGTTGTTTCAATTATAATGGTTGAGAATCCAATAAAAGGACAATCTATATTTACGGATGAAATTCTGCTAAATGGAATTGTTGTTTCTTTGCCACTAAATAAACTTGGAATTTTAAATGTAACCGATGAATCATCAATAATTATTCTTGATGGAAATATTCCGTTGCCATTTGTTAAACGCGATGCAGAATATGATTTCATCTCTTAATTTTTTTATCTAGTAAATATAAAAAAATTATTTATAGTTCCATTAAATGTTTCCATATAACTACCATACCTAATGTATCTCTTTCGCAATAGGCTAGCAAATTTTTTCGAGTATCAGCTTCATCACCTTCAAATTTATTTAAAATCATGGATAGAAAAGTGTTGCTGGCTAATCCGCCATTACTTATTTTTAAATCTTTATAAGAAAATTTAGGTGCAATTGCTGGTAATACAGATTTAATAGATGCCGAATTGCCCATTTCAGGCTTGTAATACCAAGCTTTTCTAAAGGGAACTAATAAATCTACAAAACGATTGATTAAACCATCTAAAAATTCTTTGTCTTCTGGAAAAGTGATTGCCAATTTTCTTAAAACATCCTTTTCAAAACTTGCATTATACGCTACGATACTTCCTGAAGGTCCAAAATCAGTTTTTAATTGTTCTATTAATGCCTTGCGTGGATTGAGCGTTGAACCACTTTGAAAACTTGAAGGTACAGCCAAAAATTCATGATGTATCATTTCTGAATTGTAATCAGATTTTATATGTAAGGAATATTGAAAAGGCACTTGCTGCATGGGTGTTGTTCCATCCAACACAGGAATAAGTGGAAATACGGTTTCAAAATCAAAAAAATAAAGTGGATATGTCCAGGCAGAAATAAATTCTTTTATCGCAGCTTTATCCACATACGAAGAGCCATGTTTTATTCCTTCAACCTGAAGCTTCTGACGATGACTTAGATTGATTTCGTCAGGAATGGAAGAAAGTTCAAGAATACCTTTTTCATAAAATTCCCAGGCTTTCCCTTTTGCATAAGGCAAATTAAAAACAGAATTTTCAGGAACGTGTTTCCAACAATGATGCATGTAATCACAACTAAATGGGGCGCTGCAATGGTTACTAATTTTAACTTCTGGCTCATTTTCTTTATTGTTTACTACATTTTTTAAACGAATAACATTTTGAATCACTTCATCCTGCTTTGCAATTACCCTATCTGTAATATCTTTTAAAGTCAAAAAATCCTTCGGATCAATAATCCCATTTTTAATAAATTTATTATTGACATGCATCAAAAAGAATTTATCGGGTTTAAAGCCGACATTGCTCATTACCCAATATTGCAAAGAGGCATCAGTGATGTGATAGTCTTTAACATCTTTACTGCTTTTAACTTCAATAGCCCAACGTTCTCCATTTTGATGATGCAGAATATCCAAAGCAGCCATAACATCATCATAAAAAAATGCTGCCTCGTAAATTGTTTCAACTCCATCATTAATCCATTGCTTCGTGCTTTCGAAGGAGTGAGAAAAATCAGAATAATTTTCGGGTGTAGCGTCCTTTCCATTCGGATATAATTGCTGTGCAAGATGACCAATAAAATGACCTGAAGAAAATAATTCTTGCTGCTGTTCAGAAATAGGAAGTTTTAAATCTTTGCGAAAAAGATCATAATACAATTTTTTTTCGCATTGAACTCCTGATACGTATCGAGATTTTGAAATTGTAGGCATTTTTTTTGATTAAATTTTTCTGTTTATTTTTCTGGTTGCATTTTAAATTTCGAAAATAATTTTTCTAACATATCAAATTTTTTGGCTATTAGTTGTAATTCTTAAATTTTAGCTAGGTATTTTTCTAAATCATTAAGACTATCGTTTAACTCTTTTGCTATGTCTTGAATTATATCATCTCCGATTTCTTCATGACCTAAAAAATTTATTTCATGTCCGCTAAAATATTTCCAACCAAGCCACCATTTATCTGATTTCATAGACTTATCTGCCAAATGTGTTCTAACCTTTTCTTGAAATGTCACATCTAAATTTCCATATTTTCTATTTGCAATTGTATCAGGGAAACCAAAATAAATGCTTCGCATTCCTAATTGTATTGCAATGGATAGGTCGTGCTTTTGAGAATTTACTTCAATCTCACTTTTGACGAATAATGTAGGATAGGATTCAACAACTTCGAATATATCGCTTTCATCGGCATAGGCTTCATTTTTTAGTTCTGATTTTTTATTGTCAAATTCGGCTTGCATCTTTTTATGCAGTTTTATCCAAAAAGCTTTTTGAATTTTGTTTTGCGCAAGCTTCATTTGCGAACTAATCAGTTGAGCCGCTTGGAAGTTTTCTTTGCTTTTCAGAATCAGTTTTATTATATCATCTTTGGGATCTTCTTTCATGGTTAGGATTTTGATTAAATCAATGTAATGTTTAATAATAACTGTCAGATGATTAGGATGATTAGTAGGTTTGGAAAGTTCAATCAAACAACTATTGAGAAAATATATTATTTCTTGTTTATAGGATATACAGTAATAATCGATACCGGATACTAAATTAATATTATCGGATATTTTCCCGTCAAGAGTTAAATAGAGCAGGATGAAATTATCGTAGCCATATTTTTTTTCGCCAAATTGCTTGTATCGTTTTAACTGGGTTGGCTCTTCATCCGCATAAATTTTATTTTCAATTATAATTGCTTTTTTACGATTTGACGATTCTATTAAAATGTCTAAACGGCCTTCCTCAAAACAGTACTCTATTTTGACAGAGGATAAGTTGGCAAATATTGTCTCATCAGCTAATAATTTAAAGTGTGATTTATTTTTTTCTTGATCAAAAATGGTTAGTATTTGTTTTTTGAATTTATTTAGAAAAAAGTGCTCCTGACCATGACTACCCAAAGGGTTTAATAACTCCGCCAAGAATCTGGAGTGCCTTACTTCGTCTGTGGTGACATTGATTGTTTTAAAAATATTGAAGTTTTTCCCCTGTTTAACTATCGAGGTTTCGTTTTCTAATAAATACTCTTTGGTTTTATTCAAAAGCAGCTCAATTTCTTTCATTTTGTGTTGATTGAATATTCTTCGTTTAATTTTATTATATTTTTATTTCTTCTTCTAATTGAGGTGTTGAATTCTCATAGATTTTGGCAATTTCGCCTAAATGTTGGTCATAGTTCATTGCTATTAGATTTATTATTTAGAAAGGGCAATTTGATTTATTTCTTTTTCAATAAGATTCTCAAAATCATTATCAATGGTGATTGGTATATTATAAATATCAATACTGCTTATATTATCAATAGAATTCAGTTTCTGATTAATGCCTTGTTCTAAACATAGAATAACCCGATATATAAATACTTTCACTTCGTAATTACTTAAACTATCTTGACCAGAAAAAATAAAACTTTTTAACATGTCAAAGGATAAACCATATTCTTCTGAATATTCCTCACCTTGATCGTGCTTATATGCTTCAGGAAACATATGTTTATAAGGACTATCAGAATTTACTAGTGGGTCGCAGGCATCTCTAAAAAAATCTTCATGATAATCAAACTTCATTAAAAAAGCATCTAAATACGAAAACAATGTGTCTCCTATATCTGAGAAAGAAGGATTGTCAACAACTATTTTTTTAAAATCGACTGAAGGATTAAATTCTATTTCATTTAAATAATTGTAAAATAGTATACCTTCATTACAACTCATTTTAATTTCTTGCTTTTCCATTTTTGTTTTAGTTTTAGTTGTTAGTTTTTATTTGTATGAATAATAATGAGTTTATAATTTAAAACTATTTATTTTTTAACTTTCAATTCTTTTATCATTTCCTTTGACTTTTCGCTTAGGGAGGTGCAATTATAAGAATTCAAATAGCTGAGATTAGTTAAGCCAGCAAGCGGACTCAGATTGATTAGGTTTTTACAATTACTCAAATTCAAATCGTTGAGATTAGTTAAACCAGCAAGAGGGATAAGATCGATGAGGGCTGAGCTAGAACTCAAATCCAATTTGCAGAGATTCGTTAAACCAGCAAGGGAGCTTAGATCGATTAATTCATCGCAACTCAAACTCAATGAGCTAAGATTTTTTAAACAATCAATAGGACTTAGATCGCTGAGGGATTTGCATCCATCCAATTTCAAAGTGCTTAGATTCATTAAGCCTGCAAGGGGGCTTAGATCGATTAATTCATCGCTACTCAAACTCAATGAGCAGAGATTCGTTAAACAATCAAGGGGGCTTAGATCGCTGAGGGATTTACATTTATCCAAATGCAACGTGCTGAGATTCGTTAAGCCAATAAGGGGGCTTAGATCGATTAATTCCTCGCAATTACTCAAACGTAAAGTGCTAAGATTCGTTAAGCCAGAAAGGGGACTCAGATCGCTTAAATAAAATAAATAATGTATTTCCAATTCTCTGAGATTAGTTAAGCCTGCAAGGGGGCTAAGATCTTCTGTTCCGCTCAAAAACAACTCGCTGAGATTTGTTAAGCCAGCAAGGGGGCTAATATCGATTGATTCAGCGCTATATAACAAATTCAATTTGCTTAGATTCGTTAAGCCAGCAAGGGGACTTAGATCGCTTGCAGAGGATGTGGCGCACAAATTCAAATCGCTGAGATTAGTTAAGCCAGCTAGGGGGCTAAGATCGATTAATTCCTCGCAATCATTCAAATCCAAGCTGCTGAGATTAGTTAAGCCAGCAAGGGGGCTAAGATCGATTAGGCTTGAACAACTATTAAAATCCAATGTGATGAGATTCGTTAAGCCGGCAAGAGGGCTAAGATCGTCAATGCAACAACTACTCAAATCCAAATCGTTGAGATTAGTTAAGCCAGCAAGAGGGCTAAGATCGTTTAAATTACCGCAACTACTCAATTCCAAAGTGTTGAGATTAGTTAGGCCAGCAAGGGGACTAATATCGATTAATTCATCGTGCTGACTGAAATACAAGCTACTGAGATTAGTTAAGCCAGCAAGGGGGCTCAAATCGATTAGTGAGTCGCAGCAATATCTCAAATCCAAATTGCTGAGATTAGTTAAGCCAGCCAGAGGGCTAAGATCGTTTAGAGTTTTGCAACATAATAAATACTCGACATTATTAATTAATAATAAAACGCCCCATTCTAAATCACGCAATTCTAATATTACATCGTTAGAGTAGGTTGCTAAATCAATTTTATAAGCAATGCCATTCATATTAATTTCAATTTGCAGCCCTTTTACCTGCTCACTTATATGGCTGTTTTCATTTGCTAGCACAATAGGTTTATCGTTTGTTAATACCTGTATAAAACCATGTTCCAATTGTTTTAATAGCTCTGATGCTAGTTTTGGGTTTAAGAGTTGAATGGTGTAGTTGGTTTGGCTGGAGATGGTGGTTGTTTTTGTCATATTGAATTTTAGTTTTAATTTAAATTAATGATAGTGAATTAATAATTTAAAAATACTTATTTTTTATAACTTTTTTTTTATTTACTTACCAAGCAGTTTCAGTATCTCCATATCGTCCAGTACCCATGGCTTATTGATTAAGTTGGGCTGAAAGCTTTTGTAGCTTTGTTGCTTACATAAGCGTCCGATTTAAAAGACTTCATAATGATTAGTTTATATATCTATAATAAAGGGATCTCTTATTTTAGAAAAATGCAAAAAACTAAAATAAGAACTTGGCTTATTTTAGTTTTGGTGTGGCGTTTTGTTTTAATGATGACACTCTATAAACCTCTTCTATTTTAGAAACTGCAATTGGTTTAATTGAAATATATTTTTATCCCAAAAAAAAATCAGAAAATTACTCGTGAAACAAAATTTCAAATAGACCTGTATAGTTTTTTATATTTATTTGTTAATCCCCTTTAATTCTAAATTAGATAAATGGATTAATAAAATATAAGATTTATCTTTTGCTCTGCCCTCTAAAAAAGCGCGATAGGTTTTTCCTCCATCCTGAAACACTAATGGTTCATTGCCCTTTGCACCACCGGCTAACATCATCATCGCATCTTTTTCTTGCAACTCTTTAGCCATTTCATATAAAAAATCAAAAGTTAAACCATTGATATGAGTTAACTGATACTTTTTTGAAAAAACAAATTTGTTATATACTTCCTTTATTGGTAATAATTTTCCTGCTGGTTTTATGGGATGTTCTGCTAAAATATTTGCAATGGTTTCTTTGGGAGTGCGCTCTTCTTTTAAAGAACCATCGGGTAAATAAACAGCTTCGGTTTTTTGAATTCTAAATACTGGTTTCAAATCTGCGTTGAGGTATACCTTGCTTGTTTCACTTATAAAACAACCCGTCATTGAAGCATCAAATTCAGGATCAGCTGTTATTAGTGATTGCGCAACGGCTTCATCGCCTCCATTTAGTTTTAGTAAATGTTCGTAAGAATTTTGTGCAACTGATTTTAATACGCGCACAGTTTGTGTTGCCTCACCTTTTGGTGTTACCGTTTTTACCAAGGGTTTTTTTGTGAAACTTTTAAAAATCACTTCAGCATTGCGGCCTTTGTTATCGGCTAAATTTATTTGTCTTGACATATCTTTTATTTTTTATAACATTCCAAAATCCATTCCTTCTTCTTCAACTGTTTCCTCAACTAAAGTTGCAGCTACAGGCGCTAATTTATTTTCTAAATAAGGGAAATCAATGATGCGACCAGTTAAAGCAAAAATACCATCCGCATTCGCAATTAAAATGGCATCTGCACCTTCGTAATCGGCGCGGTAATTAAATACAAAGCGAGCTACTTTTCCATCAGCTAAAAAATTACTAACTGATTTTTTTTGCACAGCATCTTCAAAATCTAATTGATACACAGATGTGATTTCTAAATTAAACAAATCATCTAAGGTAGTTTCGATAAGATTCACTTCAGCTTCATAACTTGAAGGAACCAACACAGCATCTTTACCATCTTGATACACCACTTTTAATTCTTTTTTATCAAGCTCATTAAATTTAGAATCTACCGTTTTCATGGCAGTAGCGCCATTTAAAACTAATGTTCTTCCATCATCCAATAAACTACCCATTATGCATGGCTTGCCTTTATCGTCGTTTACTTTTACTTCAATAAAACCGTATACTTTATCTCGGTCTATTTTGGTTAGTGCTGCTGCAAACTTTAGTTTACCTGCAACAAATTGTATTGCTTTTGACATATGTTTAGTTTAAACTTTTTTCCCAACCTTTTTTAATATTTTCTTCTACCAATTCTGATAGAATTTATTAATTATTATTTAATTTTTTTAGGGCATGAATAATAAAATCAAAGCTGCTCCTAAGTTATTGTCATCTAATATATCACCCTCGCCATACCCTATCATTCTCCCTTCAATTGAATTAATTTTGTTGCCATGAATGAAGCCAATATATTTGCCACCATAAAGTATTTGTTGATTAATTGATTGATTTGAAAAAGAAAATACACGACTATTTTTAACATTTCCTATATTTTTCCCACTTGAAGAATAAATATAAGAACCCTTAACCCGTCCTACATTTTTACCTTCTTTTGAAAGTATATTATTACCCTCAACATATCCAATGAGCTTATTTTGATTTATACAAAAAATCCTACCAGTAGATTTTTTATTTTTTTTGCCATTTATTACAATTAGAACATTCTCTATGATTTTGTCAACAAATAGTTTTTGTGTTTCTATACTTTCATTTTTGGCGGAAGATTGCTTAACTATTTCGATTAAATTTAGTTTAATTTGATCCATCGAACTGCCATCGTTAATTAATCTTTCAACAATTGGGATAAGTAAATTAATAAATTCATCTACTTGCTGGGTTCCTTCAAGATTTTTATCATTGTTGTTTTCCATAATTCGAACAAAATTTAATTATATATGCTTTTTAGAACATCTAAGACTCATTATATTCTGATTGTATTTATAATCTTTTTAAAGTTATATTTATAATATTAATGTAATATATATTGGAAATTATTGTTTTTTTTTGACTTAAAATATTCCACGTTTCCTTAAGTCAGATTTAGTAACATCGTACGACAATATATCAGCAAATTTCATAGGATCTTTTTTAATCATTTCTCATGCTTTTCTTGACCACTCTTCTTCATTTTTATAGCCATATCTCGAATATAAGCTTCTAAAATCTTCGCTATTGATCAAGTTTTCATATTTTATGTCCGTTGTTTTGTTAACCCAACTTCTTGCTAAATTCGCAAACCAATCTATAATTTTATTAACCATAATATTCGTTTAAACTTTTTCCCAACCTTTTTTAATATTTTCTTCTACTAATTCTGCCATTTTCTTTTCCATGTCTTTGCTTGAGGCACATAAAAAAATGTCTTGTTCTAGTGGTGTTTTTCTACCGGCACTAAAATCGGTATACAACACAACGAATGGCGAATATTGCCCTGTTTTTTCTTTATGAGTTTGTATACCCAAAAATTTACGAACAGCTGTGCCACCTTTACCCGATTTGGTGTATACTTCGCGTAACTTAATAGTTGAAGGTTTTACAGCAGCACTTTCCTCTTTTGCAGTTTCATCAATTAAATAACTAAACTGTTTTTCTCCTGCATCGGCAGCATTTGCTTTTTTATCATCGCGAAAACGCTCAAATACTGGCGAAATACAACTGATGGTTGCAGCCTGTTCTTTTAACGTATAACCTTCTTTTTTAGAATAATTTAAAACACTTTTGCGAATGGCACCTTTGGTGGTTTCAGAAATAACATCTAAACACGAAAGCTCCATGACCAATATTGGTTCTACCATTACGAAAGCTGTTTTAGCTCCCGATACTTCGGTGTATTCGCTTGCAACCGTTAGTGGTTTTAATTTTTTTACAAATTCTTGGCGATCTTTATCCGAGAAACCATTCCCACATTTTGTTACTATTTGAAACTCACCTTTATCTTTAGCTACACCAAGTAACAACTCTCTTAATATTTCATCTTCGCCAGAATTTAACGCATAACCGAGCACAACTAAATCTAAAGTAATGGATGGTTTTATTTTATAAATAATACCATCAGATGAACGCACCACAGCACCTTCTTCTTTGCCTGCAATGTCTTTATAAAAAGCAATGATGTCTTTTCTACTTTCCATCAAGGTTTGCTCAATGGCAAATACTTCGTTTGAAGTAGCTAATTTTTTTATCAAGGCTGTTTTTTCTTTTGCATCCAAACTTGATTCTTCACCTTTGTAAGAAATAATATCAAACACACCAAAACGAATATCATATTTATCTGGATCTCCGATTGCTGCTGCCACTTCGCGGTTGCTGGAAGATTTGCCATTTTTAAAAACACAAATTTCGCCAGCTAACATCACATCCTCTTTAATGGATTTAGCAGCAGTAGTGATGGCTTTTATTTCTTTTGGATTACCATTACGATCAAACAACGTGGCTTTGCCTTTTTTAATTTCTAAGGCAGCAAAATAACCATCGTGTTTAATGGAAGTAAAATAGTAATCGGCCTCTATTATTTTTAGGCCTATTTGCTCAGGATCTACTGGCATATAGCGCGAGGCGACTTTTGTTTTATATTGTGATATGTTCATGTTTCTAAAATTTTATCTAGCAATTTTTTTTTAATTCTTGTCGCATTAAAACCGATTTTATCAATAATTTAAATTTAGTCAATATTAATAACAGCCTTAAAACTCTTTTTATCGGCAATCACTACATCTGAATTAATTGCTTCGAGCGCATTATTCATCCAATTTTTCAAATTCATATTATTGATATAGTCATTTATTGTTGGAATAAATTTCCCCCGAAAATCTTCAAGTATATGCTGTTCGGCAATATTTCTAACGTGAATTTTTTTGTTATCTGAATTAAGAATATGAACACCTTTCGATCTGTTAGTTTTTAATAGGTTGAGGATGTCTTCGGTAAAATCATCTCCTAAGTTGTATTTTGACTTTATTCTCTCAACTTCATCAAAGTCAATTCCAAACATTTTTTGAATGTAATAAATACCAGCACTATGATGAAATAAAAAGCGATGTCTATTGTCGGCGCAAAAAGCTTTTGAGCTATCAATCATTTCGTGAATTTCAATATAATCAGTGGGTTTCCCGCCAAATTTTTTAGCCGAATTATTGGAGTGTATATCAGATTTAGACATATGATGTTTTATTTAATTATATTTCTAAAGCGCCCCCTATTTCTTCATGATTTTTTCCAGCTATAGCGAAGCCTTTGAATCCAGGATCTTGGCAAAGATATATAATACTATCATCTTCAAAATAATCTGATAATGGCTTAAGAGCTATCAATAGAACTCCTTCGCTCCAACCCTGATCAACACAATTAACATTTAAGGAAAGCTCTTCGAATAAAAAAAAGCTTTTTAATTCATTATTAATTTCCTCATCCAGCTGTAATGGAAATTCATTAATTTCAGTTGAGTCATCTTTACCGTGTAAAAATTCATAACCAGTCCAATCATCGCCGCCTCCCGACCATTTAAAAAATAAATATTCAACATTAGGCAGCTTAGTGCTTAAATTTTGAAAGAGTTCTTTTGAGTTCATTTTAGTAAAAGTTTAATTAACTACTCTTATGGTTTTTCGATTTCACCTTTTTTTTTGAGTGGTTTATAGACTCCACTTTTAAGTTTTAATAATACTTCTATTTTGTGTAAATAACTAATTGTTTACTAATTTAAATATTAACTATCTTTAAATTTATATCACAGACTCCTGGTTATATCATAATTTTACTGATGTCTTCCTAATATAGGCTTTAAATTTTCTGCAATATAATATTCAAGTGAGAACGGCAATATTTTTTTCCAAAAATTAAATTCATCGGCTTTGTTTTCGATTTGAAAATTAATGATAGTTGCCATAATTTCGGAATCGGCACAACAGTTTGCATGGCACAGGTACTGGCGGACAAAGAGGATAAGCTAAGTGGGGTGTTTATCGAGAAGCAAACTCTTCTTCTTTAAATACATCTGTTACAAGAATTGCTTATCATGATAATGTAAAGTTATACGAATTAGACTTTTCCTCACTTGGCACAGAAACAGTTAATGAAAGAGATAAATTCCAAGTAAATATTTACCCTAACCCAACAAATGAAAATATAAAAATTGATTTAGCAACTAGCTTAGAGAATTGTAAAATACAGATTTACAGCCTTGACAGCAAAACATTGTTAAAAAAACAAATTAATAATGATAAAGAATTGGAAATTTCATTATCACATTTCAACTCTGGTCTCTACTATTTAAAAGTTGTAAATAGAGGTAATTACGTAATTCAAAAAATAATAAAAAATTAAAAACGTTACATAACAATACCCATACGTAATGCCCTTTGTGCCTATGCGAATGCCCTAATAAAAGTTAGTTGTAATTTTAAAAATAAAAATATATGCTCAGAGACAAAGAGCTTTTCTCCCAATTAAACAAAAAAGAAAAAACTTAATTCAAAATTATTTTTCGGGTAAATGATTTTTGACCATTCCTTATTTCAATAAAATAAAATCCTTTATTAAATTTTTCGGTATTTAAAATAAACTCTAATTGAATTGAACCCTGACTAATAATTTGGCCCTGACTATTTAGAAATTTGTAATCGTAAATTGTTTTAGAATTATTAAGTTTTATAATTACTTCGTGGTTAGAGGGATTTGGATAAATAGTAACATGTTCTGCTAAATTTTCAGAATTAGAATTTAAACCTGTATCATCCAAAGTACAGGTTTTTACCGCGTTAAATAATGTCTGCAAAGAGTCTATCGGCTCAATTCCGGCATTAGCGTGTGTTTTGAGTGAAACCAAAAAAGATGGATTATCGAAAGTGTCATTGGGCGAACTCACTTTTAAAAAAGCAAATAAAGAAGAAGATCCATTAGCCGCACAACGCGAATCGGCTCCTACCATTTTTGCGCCTTGCATGGCTGCCATTAATTTACATGCCAAATCGCCTTTTTCTCTATTAAAACGGGCTTCCATAGAATCGAGCACCAATTTTCCTGATAAAATATTGCCATGAATAGAATAATTTGGTCCCAATATGTGGTTTTTATAATTCATACAATTTGTTCCTGTAAAAGCAGCCGTTTGGGTCGAATCGGCCATGCCATTTTGATGCATCATTCGAACCACTCCGTATTGCCTCACCGATGAATTTGATCCTACATCATTAGCTTTTAACCAGCTGATAAGTTGATTTGGCGAATCGCCTAAATTCATTCTGTTTCTGGCGTTAATTTGATTAGACGTTAAATAACTAGCCTGAGTTGCAATAGCACCAACTCCTGGAAACAATTCACAAATAAAATGATTGCTGATTTGATAGTTAAAAAGATCTACACAAGAAGCTCCTGCTGCCCCTACTTCGCGAGTAATTGAGTCGAAGGCAAGTATAGAAAAAGTATCTTGAGCATTATTTTTAGAAAATGAAGCAAAAATCAAAAACAAAAAAAATGATATTTTTTTCATAAAAAAAATTTAATTAATTAAAAGATTTGATCGAATTAGATTTACTAATAACTCAATCTTAAACAACTACAAATTAAAAATTATCCTTTTAAAAAACTTAATAATTTTTCAACACTAACTTTAGCATCTCCATACAACATTTCTGAATTAGGTTTGTAGAACAAAGGATTGTCTTCACCGGAATATCCTGCAGACATTGAACGTTTCATAATAATTACTTTTTCAGCTTTCCAAACTTCAATTACAGGCATTCCGTAAATAGAACTGGCAGGATCGTCTTGAGCGCTTGGGTTTACTACATCGTTTGCTCCAATTACCATTACGACATCAGTATTCGGCATGTCTTCATTAATCTCATCCATTTCCAATACAATATCATAGGGCACATTTGCTTCAGCCAACAATACATTCATGTGGCCTGGTAAACGACCAGCAACCGGGTGAATAGCAAATCTTACTTTTTTACCTGCTTTTTGTAATGTTTGAACCATGTCGTAAATTGGGTACTGTGCTTTTGCAACAGCCATACCATAACCTGGAACAATTACTACTGATTTAGCTTCTTTTAATAAAGTTGCTACCTCTTCATGATTTAAAGCAGTTACTTCTCCTTCAATTGCTTTTTTCTCTCCACCTTGTGATGAAGAAGCAGTTGCATTCGCAAAAATTACTGCAAAGAAAGAACGGTTCATTGCATGACACATATGCATCGAAAGAATTGCTCCCGAACTTCCTACCAAAGCACCAGTAACAATTAATAAATCGTTTCCTAACATAAAACCTGCAGCAGATGCGGCCCAACCAGAATAAGAGTTCAACATACTTACAACTACCGGCATATCTCCACCACCAATTGCCATTACTAATACAACTCCGATAAAAGATGCAATTCCTGTCATGATCAATAAAGGAAGCATTCCTTCTGTTCCATGAGCTTTACAGAATAATACTCCTAAAACAACACAAGCTATCAGTAACGAAATATTCATAATTTGAAGTCCACTAAATGCCCATGGTTTAGAAGGAATCTTACCATCTAATTTACCCCAAGCAACAATAGAACCAGTGAAAGTAATTGCACCAATAAAAATTCCGACAAACACTTCCACCAAATGAATAGAGTGAGCTGCTCCTGTTAATTTTTGTGTGTCAGGATCAAGGTAAGAACCGAAACCAACCATCACTGCTGCCATTCCCACAAAACTGTGTAAGATGGCTACCAACTGAGGCATAGAAGTCATTTCCACTTTACGTGCGACGATGATGCCAATTAAAGAAGCAATTGCAATTGCTCCAATAATATATTCTTGCCCTTCCACTCCCTCACCTAAAACGGTAGCAATGATTGCTATTATCATACCTACAATTCCGAAGAGAACTCCACGTTTTGCTGATTCTTGAGAGGCTAATCCTCCTAAACTTAAAATAAACAGAATACTTGCAAATAAATATGCTGCTGTTTGAATTTCTTGACCTATAACTATCATAATCTCTTTTTAACTCCTTATAATTTTTTATTATTTGTGTCGTTGAAGCTATCTATTTTTTAAACATTTTCAACATGCGGTGTGTCACTAAGAATCCACCTACAATATTTATGCTAGCGATTAAAATTGCAATTACCGCTATTATAGTAACTGGATCTTTAATTTCTTTTGTAGTTTGCAATAAACCACCCACCACGATAATTCCACTGATGGCATTTGTAACAGCCATTAGTGGTGTATGTAATGCATGTGCAACGTTGGTGATTAACTGCCAACCAACAAAAATTGATAACACGAACACCGTAAAATGCTGAATGAATTCTTTTGGTGCAAATTTACCAACTAATAAAAGCATTGCCCCAACTACTGCTAAAGTAATAAGCATGGAAGTAGCTGCTTTTTTTGATTTTTCTGCATCAGAGGCTTTCACTTCTTCTGCTGTTGGTGCTAAAACTTTTTTAGCTCCTCCTGCAGTTGGACTAACAGGAAGTGGAGCAGGAGGCCAATTGATTTTACCATTGTAAGTTACCATTGCTCTTGACACAACAGCATCTTCCATATCAATTTTCCATTTTTCTGCTTTGCCCATATCATCTAATAAATGACATAAGTTATTTCCATAAAGTTGAGAAGCTTGACTCGGTAATTGACTTAATTTACCAACCATGGTAACTCCATTGTTGGTTGCATAAACTTCTCCGTTTTTTGTTAGAGCACAGTTACCACCTGTTGAAGCTGCTAAATCCACAATAACTGAACCAGGTTTCATAGCCGCTACATGATAATCCATCCATAATTTTGGAGCAGATTTACCTGGAATTTGTGCAGTAGTAATTACAATGTCAACTTCTTTTGCTTGTTCTAAAAATAATTTCATCTCTGCTTCAATAAAAGCAGGACTCATTTCTTTTGAATAGCCCGATGATGTAGCTCCATCTTCTTCAATTTCAACAGTAAGAAATGTAGCACCCATCGATTCGATTTGCTCTGCAACTTCTTTACGTGTATCAAAAGCTCTAACTATAGCACCTAATGAATTAGCGGCACCAATAGCAGCTAAACCAGCTACACCGGCGCCAATTACTAATACTTTAGCTGGTTCTACTTTTCCTGCTGCAGTAATTTGTCCATTTAAAAATCTTCCGAAATGATAAGACCCTTCAATCACTGCTCTGTATCCTGCAATGTTTGCCATCGAAGACAATACATCCATTTTTTGTGCCCTGGAAATACGAGGAATAGCATCCATTGCAACAGCATTTACTTTTTTATCCGCTAATTTTTGAAGTAATGATTGATTTTGTGCTGGCCATAAATAACTCAACAAAACTAAACCTTCTTTCATCATGTCAATTTCTTCAATTGTAGGTTCTTTTACCTTTAACACAATGTCTGATTTCGCATAAATATCAGAAGCAGTAGAAACTATTTTAGCGCCAGCTTCTTCAAATTCTTGATCTGAAAAATTTGCTTTAATTCCTGCGTTATGTTGAATATAAACTTCAAAACCTTGTTTTTGCAATCGCTTAACTGTTTTTGGAGTTGCTGCAACTCTTAATTCACTTGGAAAAATTTCAGATGGAATTCCTACCTTCATAATATAACTATCTAAAGATTAATATTTTTTATTTAAAAAAAAATTGTTCTAATAAAATTTTAACTCCATCGTTAGATACTACTATTCGATTTGAAATTAAATTAATTTATTTTGAGCAAAAATTTGTTTTAAAAATAATTTGCTGAAGATACTAAAATTTGAGTAAATTTTAAAAAAATAAAGTAATCAACTTAAGGGAATTGCTTTTAATATTTCTAATACAAAACGCCAATATTTTTGAACCGAACTAATGCTTACTCGCTCATCAGGCGAGTGGGCTCCTAATATAGTTGGCCCAAAAGAAATCATATCCATATTAGGATAGTTTTTTCCTAAAATACCACATTCTAAACCTGCATGACAAGCAACTACTTTAGGTTTTTTTTGATATAATTGCTCGTAAACTGATGTTAATACTTTTAATATTGGGGATGATACATTTGGTGTCCAACCGGGATAAGAACCAGAAAAACTTACCTGTAAATTTGCCATTTTGAAGTTTGCTTCCAAAGCTTGAGCTAGATCCATTTTAGAACTTTCGATCGAAGAACGGGTTAAACATGCGATGAAAATTTTTCCGTCTTTTACAATAACACGGGCCAAATTATTTGATGTTTCTACCAAATTATCTATGTCAGCGCTCATTCGATAAACTCCATTTGAAACAGAATAAATGGCATTGATCAATTGAATTTGAGAGTCAGAATTCATTATTAAATTTGGTAAAGGCGCTTCTTGCAATCCAATTTTTAATGTTGGTTCGGTAGTTTTTAATTCGAATTTTATATCTTTTATTAGTTGTTCAAAAGCAGTATTAAAATCATTTATTTTATTTTTAGGTAAAATTATAATTGACTCACTTTCGCGAGGAATTGCGTTACGCAAACTACCACCATTAATTTCTGATACAGCTAAACCAAAAAGTTCGAAACCTTTATATAATAATCGGTTCATGATTTTATTCGCATTACCTAACCCTTTATGAATATCCATTCCAGAATGCCCACCATTTAATCCTTTTACAGATATTCTCCAGGCAGAATAATCTGCTGGCAATTCTTCCATTTGATAATTGCCAACAGCAGTAACGTCTATTCCTCCGGCGCAACCAATATCAATTTCATGATCTTGTTCGGTGTCTAAATTTAAAAGGATATTGCCTTTTAAAATGCCCGCCTTGAGATTTAAAGCGCCTGTCATACCTGTTTCTTCATCTATCGTAAATAATGCCTCTATTGCAGGATGGGGAATGGTATCACTTTCTAAAATAGCCATAATTGTGGCAACTCCTATTCCGTTATCTGCACCCAGTGTTGTTCCTTTTGCTTTTATCCAATCATTATCTACAAACATTTCTATTCCTTGAACATCAAAATCAAAGACAGTATCGTTATTTTTTTGATGAACCATATCTAGATGCGATTGTAACACGAGTGATTTCCGATTTTCCATTCCAGGAGTTGCCGGCTTTCTTATGATCACATTTCGAATTTGATCTTCAAATGTTTCTAAACCTAAACTATTTCCAAATGCTTTTATAAATTCGATTATTCGCTCTTCTTTTTTTGAAGGACGAGGCACTGCATTTAAATCAGCGAATTTATTCCAAAGGCATATTGGTTCTAATTTTCTTAATTCATTACTCATAAGTTAGTTTTATAAATATATTAAGTAAATGTAGTGGATAAATTTAAGGGTAGATTAAAAAAAAATATAAAATTAACCGAATGGCAATTTAAAAATTAACGTCTATTCAAAGAGATTAATTTTTATTGTTAACTAATAAATATTTGGTTACATTTGATAAGAGATTTTTTTTTAAATAATTAGATTTCTTGTTAAAAAAAATATATTAATTAAACTAGTTACAATTTATTACATGAATATTTAAATCAACAAGTTATGAAAAAAAATAAACTAATTTTAAGAACAATATTTTCGATTTTTTTGGCCTTTTCGGCTGTAATGTTTGCTCAAGTGCCGATAGCTAATTTTTCTATAAGCCCTAATCCAGTTTGTTCTGGAGCTGTTGTTCAAATTACCAATATGTCTTCTGGAGCTACTTCATGGTCTTATACGCTCAATCCAGGCTTCGGTGTTTTTTTACCTCCAACAATTTCTACTGTTCAAAATCCCACCATTACTTATAATTATAATAATTTTGGAAATAACACTTACACCATTAGCTTAATTGCAAGCAATGCATCGGGTAATAGCATTGTTGTGACAAAAACAATTACTGTATTAGCTGGGCCAAATGCCAATATTAATCCTGCAAACCAAAATTCTTGTTTAGGAAGTAATCCAAGCACCATCAATGTTAATTCAGGTGGCGGAGGCGGAGGCGGTGGTGGAGGTAATGCTGTTTATAATTACAGCTGGAGCACTGGTGCTTCAACACAATCTATAACTGTATCGCCTAGCGTAACTACTATATATACCTGCGTAATTACAGCTACAAACGGTTGTTCTATTTCACGAACATCTACTATTACAATTGTCCAAGCTAGTATAGCTATAAGCAGTGTTCCTGCTAATATTTGTCCTGGCACCACAAGCACCCTAACTGCTTATGGTTCAGGAAATGGACCATATACTTACACTTGGTCGAACGCAGCAAACACTCAAAACATTAGCACTAATGTTGCTGGAGTTTATAATGTGACAGTTACAAACGGCAGTAATTGTTCGGCAGTTCAATCTTATTCTTTAGGAACCTCTAACACCTTAAATTTAACTACCAGTTCTAATCCTTCAACCTTATGTATAGGTAACGGAACTAATCTTGCCATTGCAACATTGTCATGTGTCGGTGCAAGTAGTTATACATGGAGCACAGGTTCTACGGCTTTAACAACTACTGTGGCTCCAACAATACCAACTACTTATACCGTTTATGGGGCGATTGGAACTTGTACCGGAATAAGTACCTATTTTCTTAATATCAGCATTTCACCAACTATAACCTCAGCGAGTACGAGCAATTCTTTGTGCGTTGGAAGCACCGCTACATTATCTGCCAATGGCGCATCTTCATATACATGGACAACTGGGTTTAATAATACCATAGTTGGCACTGGGGCAGTAATTACTGTTACTCCAGGCGGAACAACTTTATATACTGTAAGGGGCAATAATCCAGGCTGTCCGACAAGAACTTCTACACTTAACATAACTACATTACCAAGTCCAAATATTAATATTTCGAGTAGCAATAGCATAGTTTGCGCGGGCGAAAATTTAGTTTTAATTGCAAGTGGTGCCAATACTTATTTATGGAACAACGGTGCTAATACAGCAATAATAATAGTAACCCCAACAACTAACACTACCTATTCAGTTACTGGAACTGGTACCAACTCATGTAGTAGAACCTCGCAAATTACTCAAAGTGTAAACCCCTGCACTAGCATTATAAAAAATACGATTCTGAGCCAAGCTATTCAAATATTTCCAAATCCGAGCAAAGGAACATTTAATATTAAGTCAGATAATTTATGCCATATTCGTATTATAAATCAATTAGGACAAACGGTCAAAACCTTATCATTAAATGAAAATAATCAATTTACAGGTCTTGTTTCTGAATTAACCAAGGGCATTTATTTTATTATTTCTAACGATCAAACCTCAAAACAAAAAATAGTTATTCAAGACTAAACACTTATTTATTTAACAAAAAAACCACTTCAAATTGAAGTGGTTTTTTGTTTTAAAATAATTTATTAGGTTAAATCGTATTTTAAATTACGTTTGTTAAAACGGAATACCTGGAGATTCTGTCTGTGTTAAATCGCCCAATTGCTCTGGTGGAATAGAAATAACAGGGATGTTTGAAGTATGAACTAATTGATGATCGTAATTATTTAAAATCCCAAATTGGCTATCTGATTTTTGATCTGTCATTGTTATGATTAAATCAGCTTTATGTTTTTTGGCAAAACTAATCGTTTTAGAAACTCGATGAGCGGTTTTATCAATAAAACATTCGTAAGAAATTTTACTTTTAGCACATAATTTTTCTATTTGATTAGTTATCACTTCCAACTTAAATTTATCGTTACGTTCATTTTCGTTATAAAGACCTAAAATACTAACCTTAGCTTTAAATGCTTTTGCAACACTAATAGCATAATTGACTTTTTGACGAGAGTGATCAGATAAATCAATTGGTAATAAAATATTTTTGTATCCTTTTTTAGATGATTTTTCTTTAATTGTCATTACTGGTATTTCTGATTTGGTAATTAAACGATAGGCATTACTACCCAAAAACAAATCATTATTAGAACCACTGCCTTGAGTCCCCATCATAATCAAATCGACATTTTGCTCATTAGCAACATTAACTATTTCACTGGTAATATTTCCTGAGGATACAATAGTTCTAACCGTTATACCATATTCTTTTTTTATTTTATTAGAAACAATTTCTAATTGATCGCTTAAAATTTTAACTAAGTCCTTATTGTTTTTTATTTTTAAAACTGGTAAAATAATATCTAAAGTATCTGATTTTCCAATAACGTGCAATAAGTATAGATCACCTTTTAAAAAGGCTGCCATAAATGCTGCATGATTAAGTGCTTTATCGGCATTTTTAGAAAAATCATAAGGCAACAATATTTTTTTTGAGTTAAATTTAATCATGATATTTAATTTGTTTGTTATTATATTACTTCACAAAGTTATATACTTTTAGATTAATACAATAATATATTATCAGTTTTATAAGAAATCGATTTAACTTGATAATCAATTATAGCAATTTATTTGTAGTATATTTGTTTAATATTAAATAAAACGGCCAAAGCCAATCAAAAGCCTGAACAAAGGCTTTTTTAATTTTTACCATTATGACACTTTCCAGTATTCTTGCTAATTTTAAAATTGAGGCGCTTAATAGCATGCAACAAGAAACAATAGATGCCTTTAAAACAACTAAAGACCTAATTCTTATTTCGCCTACTGGTTCGGGTAAAACTTTAGCATTTTTATTGCCAATAATAAGCGTTTTAAATTCCGATAGAAAAGATGTTCAAGTAATCATAATAGTTCCTACAAGAGAATTAGCTCAGCAAATTGAAAGTGTATTTAAACAAATGGGAACTGCTTTTAAAATAAATTGTTGCTATGGCGGGCATTCAGTTCAAATAGAAAGAAATAATTTATTAGAACCTCCTGCTGTTTTAGTTGGCACGCCTGGCAGAATTGCTCACCACATTCGAAAAAAAACATTAAATATTGCAACTGCCAATTATTTAATTTTAGATGAATTTGATAAATCTTTAGAATCGGGGTTTAAAGAAGAAATGCTGTTTATTATTAAAACTATTAAGCACCTCAACAAGAGAATTTTAACCTCGGCAACTATTTTAAAAGAAATACCTTCATTTGTGGGAATAAATGAAAGCAAAGAACTAAATTTTAGCGAAAAATCAAAAGAAGCGGATGGTATTTTAACTATAAAATCGGTAAGAGTTAAAGGCGATGATAAATTAGAAGCCTTGATGTTATTAATTGGTGTTATTGGCGCGCAACCCACCATAGTATTTTGTAATCATCGAGATGCGGTTTCGAGAATAAGCGAACAGTTAAGTAGATTAAATTTGGGTCATGGATTTTACCATGGCGGTCTCGAACAAATTGATCGAGAAAAAACATTAATTAAATTGCGTAACGGGAGTATTAATTTATTAATATCAACCGATTTAGCAGCAAGAGGTTTAGATATACCTGAAATTAAAGTGGTTGTTCATTATCAACTGCCAAGTACTTTAGACACTATGATTCATCGCAATGGAAGAACAGCTCGAATGAATGCTAGCGGAACAGCTTATTTTTTATTAGACACCAATGATTATTTACCTCCATTTTTAGAAGCTATACCTGAAGACGAAAAATTGCCCGAAAAATTTATTTTACCAAATCCAAGCCAATGGAAAACTCTTTATATTTCGGCAGGAAAAAAAGATAAAGTAAATAAAATGGATATTGTAGGAATGTTATTACAAAAAGGCAACTTAAAAAAAGAAGAATTGGGTAAAATTGAAGTGTTAGATCATTCGGCTTATGTTGCAATAAAAAGTGATAAAATTGTTAAAACAATTCAGTTGATTAAAGACGAACGAATTAAAAATAAAAAAGTAAAAACAGAAATTTCTTCTTAATTATTTTAACCTTGTTTTTTCTTTATTTCTTCAAGTAAAAACTCTAAACCATTTAATTTGATTTCGTATAAAGTTGAGAGTAACATGCCTATATTGCCTTTCGGAAATCCCTGTCTATTCATCCACTCTAAGTAGTTTACAGGAATTTGGTAATATAAAGTTCCTTTGTATTTTCCAAATGGCATAGTTTTATTAACCAAATCTAATAATACTTGTGAGTTCAATTCTTGCATTAAAAATAAAAAAAACTGTTAATTAATTCTTTAAAATTGGATTGATTTTAATAAATCGTATAAACTATTTAACAATATATTTGTTAAAATTATAATAAAAAAATCTATTACTAAATTATGAAATTTAAACAAATTATATTGATTACTCTTTGTTTGATAAATTTAAAATTTCAAGCTCAAAATACTGGGGTTATTCGAGGAAATGTTAAAGATAAAAACATACAAGAAAGCATTATTGGTGCAGTAATTGTAATAGATGGGACTTCAATAGCCGCAACAACTGATGCTGAAGGGAATTATAAAATTAATGCTCCAATTGGAACTTATAACATTAAAACATCATATATTGGTTTTGAAACTCAAATTAAATATAACATCTCTGTAACTACAGGAAACGCTCAGGTAGTGAATTTTGAAATTGATCCGATTTCTAATAGTTTGAATGAAGTAGCAGTTGTTTATGAAAAAGGTAAATCGGCTGTAGCTACCGACATGATAACCCCTTTATCTGTTCAACAATTAACTACAGAAGAGATAAAAAGCAATCCTGGAGGTAATTTTGACGTTTCAAAAGTAGTTCAAACATTGCCTGGTGTTGGTGGTTCGAGTGGAGGTGCATCGCGTAACGACATTATTATAAGAGGTGGGGCACCAAACGAAAATGTATATTATGTAGACGGAATAGAAATTCCAGTTTTAAATCATTTTCAAACTCAAGGAAGTTCAGGAGGTGCGCAGGGCATATTAAACGTGTCGTTTATTGAAGATGTAAAATTGAGCTCTTCGGCTTTTGATGCAAAATATGATAATGCAGTAGCTTCAACTTTTATTATAAAACAAAGACAAGGAAATCCTGAAAAAATTTCTGGAAATGCTCGTGTTAGCTTTACCGAATCGGCCTTAACTGTCGAAGGCCCTTTAGGAAAAAAAACTAATTATTTAATGTCTGTTAGACAATCGTATTTAGATTTTTTATTTGCGGCAATCGATCTTCCGATTAGACCAAATTTCACTGATGCACAATATAAAATAACAACTCAACTAAATGAAAAAACAACACTAACGGCATTGGGAGTTGGTGCAATAGATGAATTTTCGTTTGCTAAAACAAAAAATTCAAGTCTTGAAAACGAATATTTTAGACGCTCACTTCCCTTTATTAATCAGTGGAATTATACTACTGGCTTTACATTAAAAAGATTGATTAATAAGGGCTATGTTAATATAGCTTTAAGTAGAAACATGTTTAATAACGAATTAGATAGATTTGAAGATGCTAAAAATGGTGATGAAACAAAACGTAATTTAAAAATTAGATCTCAGGAAATGGAAAATAAATTGCGAATTGATGTAAATAAGTACATAAATGGCTGGAAATTTTCTTATGGGATCATGGCTCAATTCGTAAAATACAATACTGATTTATATAATAAACTAAGTAGTGTAATAACTAATTCTTTAGGTAATGAGATAATTCCTCCAGTAGAAATAAAATTTAAAAGTGCCATTGAATTTTTTAAATATGGTGCTTTTAGTCAAGTTGCTAAAAATATTTTTAACCAAAAACTTTTGGTTTCATTTGGGTTACGAAGCGACATGAACTCTTTTTTATCAGATGGTAACAATCCCATCAATTCATTATCCCCTCGCCTATCCTTTGCTTACCACCTTAATAAAAAAATTGATTTAACAGCATCAATAGGTCGTTATTATAAAATCCCTACTTATACCACGATGGGGTATAAAAATGAGAACTCAGAATATATTAATAAATCGATGAAATATATCCAATCAAATCATTTGGTACTAGGTACACAATACCTGCCTAACGAAGCATTACGTTTTACCTTTGAAGGATTTTACAAACAATACTCTAATTATCCAATATCAATAAGTAACGGAAGTTCTTTAGCCAATCAAGGAGGCGATTTTGGTTCAATTGGTAGTGAAGCAATTACCAGTATAGGAGAAGGAAAAACTTACGGCTTTGAGTTTTTTGTTCAACAAAAATTATTAAAACGATTATTTTATGTAGTAAGCTACACTTTTGTTAGAAGTTTATATTCGGGATTAGACGGCCAACTTATTTCTTCCTCATGGGATAATCAACACTTGGTATCAAGTACACTTGGCTATAAATTTAAAAAAGAATGGTCGCTAGGTTTAAAATACCGATTTGCTGGCGGTAACCCATATACACCATTTGATTTAATTAGCTCTCAACAAAATTATGCTTTAATTGGAACAGGAGTTTTAGACTATAAAAAAATAAATAGTAAAAGATTAAATGCATTTAACCAGTTAGATTTTAGATTAGATAAAAAAATAAATTATAAAAAAACAACTTTAGACATATACATTGACATTCAAAACTTACTACTCTTTGAACAAGATAGTGCGCCTTATTATACCTTTAAAAGAAAAGCAGACAACTCAGGTTTTGAAACTAATGATGGGAAATCTCTAAATATAAATGGAAGCAACGCAATACCCGTTATTCTTGAAAATAAATCTAAAAATTCTACGCCAACAATTGGTATTATATTTGAATTTTAATATAATGTAAATTAAAATTAAATTATTGTAATTTCTTCTAAATCATTTGAATAATCCTGCTTCAAGTCATCGTGCAGGCTAGCAATACAAGTATTAATTTTCTTTAGTTGTTGGTTATACATATTAATTAATATCTGACTTTTCTGAAAATGAAGTCCGGAAAATTTAAGTTTTTTACAAAAATAAATAAGTAATTCGGCTGAAATTGCTTTGTTATTAATATACTTACCATACTTAGTAATTAACCTTAAAATTTTACGCAAGGTTTTTTTAGCTAAATACAAATTTGATTGCGATATCACCATTAAAAAAAGTTCATCAATTTCTTTTTTGATTTCAGCCACGAATTCATCATTATTGTGCGCTTTGAATAATAGGTATGCCACAAACTCTTTATTATCTTTTTTATATTTTATTAAGGCTAAGCATAATTCTATTAATTCCTTTGGAGAAATTAATTGCAATTCTTTTTTTATTTCGTTAATGCTATTTGATTTTGCCATCTATAAATTAGAATAAATAAATATAAATTATTTTAAAATAGAATAACTGTTATCAGTTAAAATAAATTCTGCTTTAAAATCATCGATATAAAGATTTTGTTTGCCTTCTACATTCCAGATAGAAAATTCTATTTTATGGATTGATTGTTTTAAATTCAAAAGTTCATCACTTAAATCAATGCCAAACTCTTTGTAATCCCAAATATTATAAAAAATATCAGTTTCACTTAAATAAAATGGGTATTCTTTAATTAGTAAATGATTCTTATCAAAGAATTGAATAAATATGTGGGTTGTATTAATAGAGGGTGTGAAATAAGACCAAAAAGAAAGTCGGATTTTTTTATTGCCATTTTCATTAAATAAAATTGGGTAAGTACAATCAAAAATTCTACAAAAAGAATTTTCCTTAACAATTAAGATTGAATTTTTTCCAGTATGATTAATCTGAGATAAAAGTTCTTTATTAAAATAACTCGATTCAAAATCTAGATTATAATTGATTTGCTTAATAATTGAAGAAGGTGGAATTAAAAACATATTTGCTTTTTTTGTTCTAAAAAAATTTCTCCAAAAAACCTCTTTATATGTAATTGACTCATCTAATATGCCTTTTTGTTTTTGCATATTTTTAAATAAATAATAAAAGACACTTAAACA
>Ga0114977_10000345_pt1 | contig 31860 bp, 32 predicted proteins | sample S_130805_MF_Meta_FD_87026 | JGI IMG/M metagenome (GOLD analysis project Ga0114977, IMG submission 87026) | Freshwater microbial communities from Lake Simoncouche, Canada to study carbon cycling - S_130805_MF_MetaG | ecosystem: Environmental > Aquatic > Freshwater > Lake | place: Lake...
GTCTCCGATGCCGTGCTCGCCGAGTACCGCGAGAGATTCTCCGGTTTTTCGGCTCAGACAAAGGAGGGATACGAGGATGTCCGAAAAGCGATTGCAGTTTGCCGAACCACCCGGACCGGTATCGAGAAGAAACGCAAGGAGCTAAACAAAGACGCGCAAGGATGGATCAATGCCGTCAACAGCGAAGCGGCAAGGCTGACGAGTGAGATCGAATCGATCGAGGATCCACTGAAAGTCATGAAGCAAGCCGTTGACGATCAGCGTGAGAGACTCCGGGCGGAAGCAGAAGCGGCGCGAGTCAAGAAGATCAACGATCGGCTTACGGCATTCATTACCCTCACCGGAAGTGCGTGCTCATTGGAAAATGCTCAGAAGTGGAGCGACGAGCAATTCGCTCAGGAGCTTGCCGATGCACAAGCGGTCTATCAGGCGGAACTTGAAGCAGAGCGAATCGCCGAGGAGAAGCGTCAACAACTCGAAGCCCTGCGGCAAGAGCAGATCCGCAAACAACAAGAGGAGATCGAGCAACAGCGCGCCGAACTTGAACGGCAACGCGCCGAGCAAGAAGCACAGTTGCAGCGCATCCGAGCCGAGCAGGAGGAAGCGAGAATCAAGCATGAAGCCGAGCTTCAGCGCATCCGCGAAGAGCAAGCAGAGCGAGACCGTATCGAGCAGGAAGCCAGGAAAGCAGAGCTAGAGCAGTACTGGCGGCAGAAGGCCGAAGAAGATCGCATTGAGCGCGAGCGACTTGAGGCCGAGCGAGCCGAACTGCAAGCACAGCGGGAGCGACTGCAACGCGAGGAAGCACTCCGGCAAGAGAAGATTTGGCAGGAGCAAGAAGCACTAAGGTTAGCGGAAGAAGAGCGACTTGCCGCCGAGCGTGCCGAGAAAGAACGTATCGAGGAAGAGTTACGGCGCGAGGCACTCAAGCCGGATCTTCAAAAGGTCGACGCCTTTCGCGCGGCGATGCTCCAAGCGATCGAATCGGTACTGGTGCCCGATGTTCAGTGCGAGAGTATCCGCATGCACTTCGAATGGCAGGTTCAGCAATTGCGGATGCTCGCCTCTGCGATCCCGCACATTGATTAGCGTGGGTTGTTGGTCGCTGTAAGGGAGTTTGTAACGTGAAGATCAAGGCGGCAGATTGGCTTATGTTGGCATCGGCGATATGCCTGAGTTGCGGGGTTTGGTTGTTCTTCAGGAACACAGATCCCGCTTGGAGGACAATACCTTCGGAACCGATTGATCAGTTACGCGAGTCGACCGAGTTTCAGGAAGTCGAAGGGCCGCGGTCCTCGCGCTGGCCCAAGGTTAGGGCGGAGTTCGTCAGGCTCAATCCGGTGTGTGCGGCTTGTGGGGGAGCGAAGGAACTGAATGTTCACCACATCGAGCCCTTTCATCGCAGACCGGAATTGGAATTGGATCCGGGTAATCTGATTACGTTGTGTCGCGAGCATCATTTCTTTATAGGGCATGATCCCGATGGCCCGTGGGAACCGAAGCGTCCTAACTGGTCGGCGAGCAATCCGCAGGTTCGCAAGGACTGCGAGCGGATTCGATATGCGGATCGCTAATCCAGCATGCATCTCCTGACCTGGAAATTCGAGAACACTCAAAACACTACGAAATCGAAAAAAGGAATACTTCACTCTTGAGCGTCCCGAAATTGAAACGCCCCGCCGTATGATAGAAGGGGCATCATTTAGTTGCATCATGACAAATCATCGTCTTCGTCATCCATCCCAACATCCCTTGATATTTCGGTGACCATTTCAAATTGCTCATCGGACATGTTGATCGATTCGCGGAACTCTAGAGCGACAGGATCTACGACATACTCAACCTTACCATGCAATTCCTCAACAGCCGTTCTGATGTCGTCGAGAGCAACGCGGAAAAACTCCTTACGGAAATTTATTTTATTCAGACGCCGATTATTGAAGAGAACATGAAGGGAGTTCTCCATTTTTGGTGCGTTGTCGCAAGCGATCATCATATGGACATCGAACGGAAAGGGAACCGACGCGTCACCAAGCTCCTTGATACGATCCATGGGTTCCAATCGTCGCGTCATCCCAATCTTGAAAACACCCTCTCCAAAACTACCGATATTGGAAATCACATAGACGTTGCCTGCTTTTGTTTGTTGCGCCATGGAAAGCGCGCGTTCTTTCTCTTTGGCCTCAGCCAGACGCCTTTCTAGTTCCTCGATTTGGGCAGATGACTCCTCAGTCGCTTTTGCTCGAGCTTCAGCCAACAATCGTTCGAGCAATTTCTCCTCCTGTTCCAGCCTCTTCATTTCACGCTGGAAGTCAGCCTCGGCCTTTGCTTCCTCGCGAAGCTTCTCTTTGATCCTTGATTGCTCTTCGCGAGCAAGCTGTTTCCGAACTACAGCGGCATACTCTGTTTTAATGTCATTCAGAAATTGATCGACATCTTGTTTGGGGACCTGAAAACCGACTTTTTCAACGAAGTCCACTGCTTTTTCAAAACGCGTTTGGGTTTGCGTCAAGTTATCTGTAGTTAGTTTCGCGATGAGCCATTTTTTTGTCTCGTCGAGATACTTGATAGCGATTGATCGTACCGTAGATCTAGCAAGGTTTTCACGCTCATTGATCTTACCGAGCGCAGTCGCCAACGAAGTCTGAGCATCCCTCTCACGTTTAATAATTTCTCCAACTGCCGCTTCTAGCCTTACGTTGTAGTCACTCTGAATTCTCGCTTTCATCGCTTGGGATTCAGTTTCCAGCGACTTTGTCTTTGATTCAAAATCTGCTTTCGCGGTGATTAGTTTTGAGTTGTAATCACTCTGCATCGCGTTCTTTTTTGCTTCGAATTCCGATTCCAGCGAATTCGACTTCGCCTCAAAGTCCGTCTTAGCAGTCGTTGCGTCTTGAGTTGCTTGCGAGACAAGTGATTGAAAATTATCTTGTAATGTAGAGTACTTGATCGCGATTCCGATTTGCTGCTCTCGTGCAGCATCGAATGCATTCATTATTTTGCTAATTTGCTCTGCCTGTTTGGCTACCTTGTATTGCTGGGCGAGTAGAATCGCAATGGAATATCCCCCAGCAAAAAGAAACACTAGGGCGAGCGTGAATGGCAATCCCACGAAACCTATGAAAAATAGCACTAAGACCATAACCGCCGTGATGGAGGCTACAACACCGGCTAAAACAATAGCCTTAGGAGACAGAATGGGCTTTAGGGAAAGAGCCTCAGCAACTTCGCCAGCAGGTTCTTGAGTCACATCCCAAAATAGTACTTTTGTCTTGCAGCCTGGACAAACCTGTGGAGTTGCGAACGCTTCGGCAGTTGCCTTAGCCTTTGCGCTACATTTGGGACAGAATCGGATCACCGTTTCGACAGCGTTCATAAATCACTCCATACGTGTGTACACAATATCGTAGGTAACCGTTATTGTAACGCAGGAAAAGCGAAAGCTATTGACTTTCATGGCGTTTTAGAAACGGCGAGTTTTGGGAAACTCTGAAGTGAGTGTATCGTGACTCTGCCTGGAGTCTCAATGAATCATTTTGCGTCATTGAGCGAGAATTGTTTACAACTACTCGGCATCGTCGGTTTTTTTCTTTCTCGTCCGCTTGGGTTTGTCGGCCTGAGCGGTCAGAGGAGCGGTAAGCTGCTCGTATAGCTGGAACAGGTACTCAACCCGTTCTCGATCCGACTCGAAGGGCTTAGCGCGGTAGCATTGCTCAACAGCTCGATCGAGCTGATCGTGAGCCTTAACCAGATCAGGCGGCATTGTCAGTGGGTCGTAAAGATCGGCTAATGAGGACTCGGGATACTTGGCTCTCGCATCGAGTACCGCCTGGGCTTTGAATTCAACATTGGCCTTTTGTTTGTCCGTTGGGTTTTGCGGCCAGGGGTAGTTGTTGTAGACTATCGTATTGGAGTAGCTATAATCGCTTTTTAGCCGCCCGCAAACCGTTCGCATCCAGGCCATGTGCATTGAAGAGGTCAAAACTCCAAGATGGTACAGTGACGCATCTGGGATTATTTGAAGTTTATCGCCAGCAATTTGCTCAGGTTTCATATAGCCAATGGGGATATAGGTTCTTCGCTCCGATGAAACCCTTGGAATAGCTAAATAGTGAGTTGAGGGTTGTCGAGTTTCCGTAAAACAATTCGGACGCTTGGCCCAGTTACGGGTGCTCTCTTTTGTACTTTTTTCTCTAGTTGCCTTTATTGCTGCGAGCCTTTGCGAAATTTCCGGGGATCCACGCATAATCCCGGGAGGGCAGTTTTCGATCCAAAAACAAAACCGTCTTCCGTTGTTAATGAAATCATCACCCATTAAGAATGGACGGATCCAGGGAGCTAATGAAGGTTCTTTTCGCAGCACTTCCGATCGCTCGTCTTCAGATAGCAATAGATTGCCACCGTCGGTTGGTTGACTTCCACGAGTCATTTTGGGAGCGTTTCCGCAAATAGGGACTTTTCGAGACTGAGCAACAATGTTTGGACCGTCGATCAAATATGGGTTTATGTTTCCAGCGCGGTAAGCTGTCGCGGTTTTTCCATCCTGGTAATCAAAGATCCATCGCGGGAATATTTCGAGGTTAGAAAATCCGACGATGACGCAATGGACAGCAGCAGAACCTCGCGCTTCGCTACTCCAAGGAAATGTGCGATGGGCAAAGAAAATCTTTGCCCCGGTATTCAGCATCCACCCCCAGAGTATTCCGACTTGCTCCCCTTGTGTTATCGAGTTTGTTGAAACCAATCCACACCGGATCTGCGTGTCTTTCATATACCTTAATGATTTGACATACCAAGCGGATACATAATCGAGCATTTTTGCATTTGGGATATCTGCAAGATTTGACTGCATGTCTTTTTTCTGCTCCTCGTCCTGGTATGCACTCCCCACGAATGGCGGATTACCCAATATGTAAGTACATTCTTCCGGCGTGATAACATCCGCCCAATCTATCCGTAACGCATTTGCATGCACAATCTTTGCTGACTTCTTGAGCGGCAACCGTATGAAGTACTGGCCGAACTCCTCGGAAAGCCTTAGGTTCATCTGGTGATCGATCAGCCACATAGCGACCTCAGCAATCAACGCGGGAAACTCGTTGATCTCGATGCCATGCATGGCATCTACATCCACCTGCGAGAACAAGCCCACATCTGTTACCTGCTGGTTCTTGAGAAGCAACTTGAGAACTTCCAGTTCCAGCAATCGCAACTCTCGATACGTCACAACGAGGAAGTTTCCGCAACCGCAAGCTGGATCTAGGAATCGGAGCTTACCGAGCTTGTCGTGGAATGCTTTCAGCTTGCGAGTGTCGTGCTTAACTTTCTCAAACTCCTCTTTCAGTTCGTTTAGGAATAGGGAGTTGATCAGCTTGAGGATATCCCTTTCGCTGGTGTAGTGGGCTCCGACTTGGCGTCGCTCTTTGGGCTCCATTACCGATTGAAAGAGACTACCGAAGACTGCGGGAGAAATCCGGCTCCAGTCGAGATTGCAGCAACGCAGTAACTGCGTTCGCATCGAGCGGTTCAAGTCGGCGAACCCTAGATTCTCCTCAAACAGTCGCCCGTTGACATAAGGGAACGCCGCCAGATCTTCGAGAAGGTTCTTCTGACGTTTATCGTGAGGCGAGTTTAGCACTTGGAACAACCGAGCCAGCAACGGCCCCAGGTCGCTTCCGTCTTCCTTGCTGTGGTTCTCAAGTAGAGCTGTAAAGCTGTTGCGTTCAAAGATACCGGTATCTTCCGCGAACAAACAGAATAAGATCCGAACTAGGAAACGCTCAAGGTCGTGCCCCTCATATCCACCCGCCTCGAGCGCATCGTGTAGTTCCCCCATCATTTCGACGGCGCGAACATTAATGGGATCCTCGACCGCTCCAAGTTTGGTTTGCTTGTAACCGGGGATAAAGCCAAAGGCGTTAATATTCTTATGGAGATCTGCGAGGGGGAACGTTATCGAGGTTCCTTCCTCATAGTCATGCAGGGCGATTTTCTGGAAGTCTGAGATAATGACGTAGCGGGGCGTTTCTTCCTGTCTTCCGGTGGAGGTCAACCCCTGAATGTAGTCGTTGGCTTGGCTGGTGGCCTTGTCCAAGGGCTTACCTGCGCTCTTGTGCTCTACGAGAAGGACACCCTTCCAGAACAGATCGATGAACCCCCACTGTCCGGAAAGCTTGCGCACGGGCTCCTCGAAGCTAGCAACTGTTTTGCGTTTGAGCCCAAAGACTTCGAAGAACTCATTCCAAAAGGTCTGTCGCTCCGCTTGCTCACTCGTGGCATCCGCCCAGTCTTTGGAAAACTTGACAGATCGATCACGGATTTCGTTCCAAGAAAGAGGCATAGGAGGAGGCTAGTTTGAGAAAAATATTGGTTTGCGAATAAGATTAGTATCGAAACGTTTGTAATCCTCTAATTCCTGAAAATCAAGGAGATTCGCGGATTCACATAAACAACAGAATGACAATTCATGGGGAATTGCTTGGACAGTGCCCCCCGGAAAACAAAATCGATGTTTGCCTACCTGGACAAGGCTCGCTTACTTGAAGCCCAGTCGCCTAAGAGTCTGGACACGCAGACTGCAGGATGATAGCTAGCCTAACGTTAAGAATCTTTTCCGTTTATACCGAAAGCATGGTGGGCGACCGGGGACAGGTGTACCCTTGTTAGCCAATCAGATCTGACTAGATAGTTGCGAAACCGATACACAAGGATGCAGTCAAAGGAATCCTAACGCAGGACTATTTGCATTCACAGAGATCTTCGCAGCGAAGCGCAATCGCTCGTAGAACAACTTCTCGGAGATCGGTCGCCAAGCCAGTAACTTTCAGATTTTCGGCAAACCAATCAGGTCCATGCTCCTCGACCAAAACGGCAAAAAATTCGTCAGCAAAAGAGTCGCTTACTGAATAGACATCTTTGAAATCGAGTTCACCGCCATTGCTCGCTTCGATTTCTTCACGGAGCTTGCTTGCGGATCCTCTACTGGACAGGTAGGAACCCAATCTGTTGGCAATTTCAATGATTGGCTTATTCATAATCCCAGCATCTTGGCCAGATTCTCAAAACTACTGACACTCTCCGCAACTGGAGAGGACTCAAACGCGACGATAGGAATTTCGATCGCGACTATTGTACCACTCCAGGACATACCTGGGTCAATCCAAGTTGTAGTTCCTTTATCGTTCAGCATACTTGCATTTCCAGACCAAATCCATGTTTTCCCCCCGGTTCCCCTTATTAGCTCCACTAATCGATACAGCCCTTCGCCCATGTGGTGATTATCGTCGTACCGAACGTTGGTGTGCTCGGGATAGGGATTGTGGAAACTCATGCAGTCCAGTCTTTGTGGGCCGAGTAGATCTTCATCCTTTGGGATCAATTTTGTTCTAGTGTTACCCCTTACAAGGCACCACGCTAACGCCTCTTTGTCTGTCTTTTCTTTCCAAAGAGGGCCAAGTGAGTTTTTGACACCTTGACCTGTGTCAGCAACAGCGATTTGTATTCGCTTCTCCGTTCCCTTGTACACTTGAGCTGCGCTAAAGCCTTGGCCTCGGGCATGAGAAGCGACATTGTCGTGAATTTCACCAATAACTCCGCACGTCGTTCTTACCAGCTTTTGGTTTGCGCAACCGCCCAATTGAGTCTGTAGCAGCCCACTGAGCACTTTGTTGCAGTGATCCACCTCTGCATGAACGCTTAGCGACTGTATTGGACAGTAAGTCAAACCGTGAAGCATTCCAGCATTGGAATTTTCGTCGATGTCTCCAAGCAAAGTAAGCAGGCCATAGTTTCGAGCGTAATCGTGAGCGTCTGCGGCAAATGAGAATTGCTCTCTACTGATTTTGCGGCTTCGAAATGCCCCACACAGAGAAACAGCCAGAAGCGGGGTCACAAAACGGATGCTGGGAACAAGATTGCCACTCGCAAGAGCCTTGAAATTGCGAAGCAAAATACCAACGTCTTGGAAATTACAATTGGACATTCGGTGGTGCCTTTGTTCGAGCGAAATATTGGTAAATTGCAACCTACCTTGAGCTTTGGTCGGTTTACAACAAGATGCTTGGTGGGCAGTACATTCGCACTGAGTTTTATGCGTATGAGTAGCCTGGGTCGCTTACTGATTGCCGTACTCTTCCCGCGTCTTAGCTAAACGATCCCCGTCAGGACCTGCTGAAACTCCTCGGGATAAGAACTAAACAGCATTACCAGCAGAGCTAAATCCAAAACAGAGGGCTTTTGAATCGAGCAATTTGGCTCCTCGTATGAACAGTCCGATACGAAGACTGAAGTTACCAAAATGCAGTTCGGCTACGTTTTGCAGAAATCCATTCCTCGGAGAGCATGTAGTCAAGATCACAGATTCCATTCTGGTTGAAAGTCTCGGTTAGGTCCAGTTTGACGAATATTTGAATTATCGTTCGTGTCGAAGCATTTTAGAGCAAAACCTGGGTAACGGCAGGGGTTCGCGTACACGCATGCCGTTATGGAGCATCATTGGGGCTAGCTCGGAATCGTTTTAGCTTGAAGATTTGTTTTCCAATCGATGGATTTCGTGTTTCGGAACACCCCAAAACGCTACTTCGACCCCGTCGTTTCTCAGAACTTCCATTGAACGCCCGATTATAAAAGCGATCGCAAAAAGGCCCAAAAAAGGAATAAGGCTCGCAAGTACAACTAAGGCTGCGACTAAACCAGGAAAAAGAGCTTGTGCGATTCTGAGCGTAAAATGGAACTGCAACACCACGGCCAGCAAGGCGAGCAAACCGCCAATTTGGGGAAGCACGACGAGCATCAACCCGACGACCAATTGTGACAGCAAAACCCAAATCAGATACTTTTGATTTTTGGCTAGGTAAAGGTTGGAGGCTTTTTTGTCGAATTCTGCGGTTGGTAGAGCATTCGATTCGAATTGCTTGGCATTTCTCTTAGTCAGTAATGCAACGACGATTCCGATGCCAACCATGGCCAAGCCCAACAGCAACGCCATCATTTGCTGCTGCTGGAGCCCAATGTTGTGAACTCGCCCACCCAGTGATGACTGAACGGTCGTGTCCATAAAGAGCGATCCAAAGGTGATAAGTCCACCGGTGATTGCAACCATGATGCCCAGCACGGACGAGGTATTGTTCGTCTGCTGAGCGGAAGCCGATTTAGAGACGACTTCCCCGCAGTGCTTACACTTAACGGCGGCCAAGAGTATCTGCTCTGCGCAAAATGGACACGCCTTGGTTCTCTGAGTGACGGGAGGGGGCGCAGGAATCTCCCCTACGGTTTTCGGAGGGGTGTTTTCCGCAGGATCCCCAACATTCAGAGAAGGAAGCCGAAGTGCCGTTTTGCACGCAGGGCAGCTTACAACCTTACCCGCTTTACTCAGTGGGTAACTGAAGGTTCGTAAGCAATCTTGGCAAGTGTGTTTTGGATTTGTCATAAGTCGGTTCAGAGAAAGACACTGAAAAAATCGCTGACCATCAACCGATCGTAAGCAATCAAAGGTTTGTTCGCAATAATGCAAAACCCTGGTAAAGCAATTTTTACCAAACCACTAAGGCAATCAGTTCACACCCGATGACCTCATTGGATTTCGTCTAAAAACCTAAAAGCCTTCCGAGAATGACCCTCGCGCCATTACCAGGCAGCATGCTTCGCTAAGTAAATGGCTTGCCGCGAACTTTTAACGCATCCACCGAACATTGCGCCCCCCCATCTACACTCCAGAATGATTTTCCGATTCATTGGGAAGTGGATTCCTCATTAAGACCAAACCTTCAAAAGTCGCCCATAGGAATTCACCGTAAAAAAACGAAAAAAGAAAAACACGACACGCCCTGTCAAGATTTGACACCCGTCTAAGAGAACGTACAATCGCAATCCTATGGTGGTCGTACGATGAGTACTTACTTTACTGCAAGCATCGTATCGAGGGGTAACGTCTCTGGTTGAAAAAGCATATTTTACGAAAATCGAGACAACATATTTTTTCGCGGAATCTGGGTGGGCTTTGCAACTTATCCGGACAGAATCAAGGATGTTCTGACATAGGATTATATTAATGCTCCGTGATAAACCACTTAAGTTCGCCATTCTCGTAACGTTCTTAGCTACATGGATATTTACTTGGTTGTTCGTCAGCAAAGCCCCTTCGAAAATTCTCTTACCAACGACAGCTTCAACGATCGCATGCGTCATATTGGTTCTTCTCTATTACCGCGCAAAAAACTACCTTGTTTGGTCAATGGTTCTAATGAGCACAGCATGCTTGTTCAAAGCCGCTTCAGGTCTCTCCATTCAACTAAATGGTACGCTAAGCAAGACATTTGACTTACGGGAATTCAAATGGGATATACACTACGGCAGTTTCGGACTTGGTGAAGTCATTTGGGTTATTGCTGGCGTTGTAATAATGGTTACTGCATGCAATTTTCAATTACGTAGGGACTACGCATCTTCGAAACAAAACTCAGTTTCTCAAGACAACTGGAGCTCAATAGACTACCCAAAAACGCCATTTAAAACAAAAACAGCGATTGCCGATCTAGGTACTCGAAACCCGCTTCATCAGATAATTGATTTAATTGAAAAGTACAACGCCGCATTTAGTATCCTTCATCATTCAAAAACCCTCAATTCCTTCTCCGAAGCAGCTGACAGGTGGCGTAAAATACACATGCTACTCAGTGGCAGTTTAAACTCTAGGGATGATATTATCCGAAAACATTCAGACCCAGCAAAGGAATGGCTAACAGGAATTAGGTGTCCGTATATAAGCAGTCAAGACTTTGATTTGATCGAGAACGCAGTTGTTATTCTTTCCGCGCTTCCGGTGTCAGCGACTCCCATGGCGATGCCAGAAATTTACTCGAACGAAATTCATTCCGCAGAAGAACTATGGGATCAATGGATTCAACAAGGAGAAGATTTTACGATTTTGCGGACAAGGTCAACGCAACTCAAAGAAATTGCGGCAAGAGCAGGTTTTCGTTGGATTGCTGTGCCGAGCAGCAATACCTCCGAGAAAGACAAGAATCCCGAAGGGATCAAACAAACACTTTCATCAACGTGCCAAGGTCTGCTGTATCGAATAAAAAAATCATTAGGTAGTCGATCTCAAAATGAACCTTTATAGGATATAAATCGAACCTTGCATGGCAACTCGACGCTTGACTCCGTTCCAAAACCCAAAGAAGAATTAGGATACATTGCGACTGTAAGCTCTTCCGCATCTGCAACCCTAAAACATAATTGCAAGCTTAAGACATTTATTTGATCTCGAAAGAAACCGGATTGCAATAATAGTAATCTGTCGAAATTTTTTTCAATATGTATTCCTCGCTCGATCCAATAATCGACGCAATAAAACTGTATTTGTCGGAGACGCGGATACCGAGGATGCTTTCGTATTCGATTACGATTTCGGTAGTTGACCGTAATTCACGATCTGCACGCAATGCCGAATGCCCCGGGAAATTGTAAGAGTATTTTATTTCACGAACCTGGTTTAAATGAAGTGGGCCAACGATTGAATTAGATTGATCTGCTTCGATGCACGACGTACCTTGTATAGTTTTAATTGAGTATTTAACTCCAAATGCAGGGGAGTTTGTGATGTTTTGAAAATTGTGTTCTATATTAACCACTCCGCCACGAATAACGTTTTTTACATTTCTTATCTCCAGAAGCGGAAACCGATTGCTATTGATCAGCTCTGCCAGTTTCCCAGGCATAATGATTTTTTGGAAACGAAGCGAAAGGGCTTTTTTAATATCCAAGGAATTCCTAAAGATGCTGTACCAATTGGAGGTTAAATCTCTGCTTCTCTCGCGTTCTTCGAGCAGACTAAAGATATTTTGATCATGTTGCTCCTTGACCCAGGGCAAACGAGTTTGTTGTCCCCGATTCTTTTGATGGAATCTGTAGTCTGCCTCCAATCTATCTCGAACGAAGAAATGGATCGGCTTATCTGCTCTTAAAGCCTCCCTGTACTCAAGGTGTGTGGCAGACAAGCCTTCGTAGCCGAAACTTCCTAAAAACGGCCCATATCTCTGATCAAGTACGATGACAAAGTGATCGCATTCACGAACATTTACCAAGCATGTTTCGATAGAGTTTACTCCGTGGTGAACTTGAAATTCGGATTGCATGTCGTCTGACGCCATGACACTTATGCCTTGCTCACGGAGGTGGTCCACCACTTCGGCACGTAGGTCGATCAGGTCGTAGCAGGTTGAACTGAGAAAGACTTTCACGAGGACGATTCCCTTCTGTTGGAAATTAGCTTGGAAGACCTGTAGTTTAAACAGAGATAATGAGTCACTCAAGGGTTTTTTTGGCGAGGCAGCAATGACTTCGCGCGGAATCGATCGAGGTAAAAACAATACCCCAAAAAGCAAAGTGACTTTGCATTTCCTGAAAGGCTCTAGGCTTAGCGATCATATAGACGGCAGTTGACTAGCAACAATGCCGGTTTAGGCTCGACAGCTAGTAAATCAGCACCAGATGGTCGTTTTAGAGAAATCTGGATTGGAATCCGGAAAATGCTTGACGCTATAGATGTAATACGATAAGGTTCGTGTTCGCAAAACACAGTTGTTTAGTCCAAGCGGTACAAACGAGTTAAGTCGCACCCCGGAAATCACATGGAATCAAGTCTCGCTAAAAAGATAGATGCCTTTGAAGAGCACGTATTGGTCAGGCATCTCATGATTGCGGATATCCTCGGGGATCATTTCAGTCAAGGAAAGGAAGACGATCCATTGTCGGAATCGGGATTCGCGATAATGAGTATCACGCTTAGCTATTTTGAGATGATCGAACAATTTGACAGTGGGGTTGCAAGTAAGCCCGGAAATTCTAAGGACTTTTTCAAGAAAGGCTTCACTAAGGTTTTTCCTGAAACCAAGGATGAAGCTGTTTGGGAAGATTGTTACAACGCTTTGCGAAATGGCATGTATCACACCGCAATGCCAAAGGATCGCTGTGGGTTGACTCGTAATATTCACGAAGCATTCAAAAGAGATGGGCGGATTATCAGCATCAATCCCACAATATTTGCTAAGCAACTGATTAGTCATTTTAGATCTTTCTGTGAAGAACTCCGTGGTGATTTTTCTTCCGAAAAATGCAAGAATTTTGAATTAGTGTGGGATAGTCTTATCGCTAACGCAACAAACGATGCTAGACCGAAGGTAAATACAACGCCTGCACCATGGGATCAGAGGGGCATTTAGCTGTTTCGAGTTTTGATCAACTTTTGTAATTCGTCTACTTTATTTGGTTTTTAGCTATTTCACATCAAGGATTTATTTTTTATGGATGTTCCTAAGGCGTCAGTGAAAGATGCACTTCACGCTGTAGGTCGTGCAGCTACATCCTGCATTCCTATCCTGGGTAGTCCGGCAGCCGAGCTTTTTGATTTCGTTTTCAATCCACCTTTGGAAAAGCGACGTAATGCTTGGTGCGTGTCGATAGGCGAGAGGCTAAGCGTGCTTGAAGCTCAAAAAGTTTTAAATATTGAAGATTTACAGTCAAACGAAGCCTTCATAACAGCAACGACTAGGGCCTCACAAGCTGCTCTTCGGACTCATCATGAAGAAAAGCTTGAAGCATTAAGAAACGCTGTTTTGAATTCAGCCTTGCCACATCCACCAGAGGAATCACTGCAGCAAATATTTATTCAATGGGTAGATGAAATGACTGTTGATCACATCCGGTTTCTTTTGCTATTTCGGAATCCGCTCGATTGGTTTCAGAAGAACCACTGTAAATTCCCACAGGCCTCGATCACCAGCAGCCTCTCTCAGGTTCTTTTATCCGCATATCCACAACTGGGATCTGATCGGTCGCTTTATGAATTGATCGCAAGCGAACTATCCGCGAAAAAGCTATTTACTGGTGACATGCATACGATGATGTCCTCCAGCGGTGTCAGCAATAAGCGTACAACCGAGCTGGGAGACCGATTTGTGGACTTTATAACTGCCCCTTCGACCTAATGCTCTTAGTTCAGGGGATTCGGCAATCCGACGATTGATAATAGTTATCCGGCATTCCTTTGAGTCGAATTCTAGTTTACCGCAGCAGACCAACAGCATCGATTTACTGCAGTGCTGGAGTTGCCATATCCGTCCGCCCGTCTTGTATTCGGCATAACCTTTCACCATTGCGCTGAGTCATAGCATCGGCAACCCATGATTTTGTCTCTTCGGCTTAGTGGCAAAGGCCGAAGGGTCAGGACTGTATCTCGGGATTATTCAGTCCCCTGGGCGAGCCGCTAGCCCGCCAGCAACCAACGCTTTCTTCCTCCTTGTTTCACAAAACCTCAGCATTTCCGCGCTTCGACATCCCCCTCCCAACCGGCTAAAATATCAGGCAAACCCCACCATCCCCACCTGAAGGATACAACTTGGACCTCAAAGAGCTACAGCAGTACTTCATCGACCGAGTCGAAGCAACCAGCGGCAAAAACGTCCTCCTGCAAAGTGATCCGAAATTCTCGGGCCACGCGACGATCCGAGTCGCGAAGGACAACCAGCCAGCCCACCTATTGCTTTACAAGCCCGACCATGAGGCACTCTTGCCCTATTTGGTAGCGTTCCAATGCGAGTTTGCCCTCAGGACGATTCTTGCCGAACCCGACGCCCAATTCAATTTGGTTCTCAAGCCCAACATGATGGATGAATTCGTCAAACTCATGGCGAAGCACTTCAAAAACGATTCGACGATGCCCGCTGGCGCCGTACCACAATTCTCAAAGCTATTCAGCGACGGGCTCGGTCACCAACTGCGATCCATGCCTATCTCCATGAGAATCGACCGCAAGCTCCATGAGAAGTTCCCAGAGCTTCACAGCATGCAGCGCAAAAGCATCGATATTCAGCTTCAAGAAAACGTCCATAGCATCGGCCCGTATGCCAAACGAAGCGCACCGAATGAGATCGTTCGGCCCAACGCCATGATGAACGCAGCATTCGCCAAGTTCTTCTCAATTCTTTGGGACTCGCCGCCAATCTTCTCCCCTTACGTTGCAGCGGGCTACGCGCAAGATGCCGCCAAGCTCCTGGAAATCCACAAGTCGATTCCCAACGAACCCGAGGAGGATAGAAAACTCGTCGACGCTTGGGGGGCGTACACAGGCCTGGACAACTGGTATGAAACCAAGAGGCGATAATGTCCGAGGAATTCTCATTCAGCTTGTCCTTTGATGACTTCGATAGGTCGCTCATCGGCAATCCACCTATCGGTTCGGATGAGTTCAGGCTGGGCGTAGCGAAGTTTTTTACCGACCAATATCAGGGAATCGGTGGCAGCGCGAGAGTCATCATCGATGATCAAGAACGAACCATCGAGGTTCACTGGACGAAATCATCCTCCGGGATGGATCCAAAACAAAAAGCCATCGAACTGCTAAGCGACGGGAATAGGCAAGAAGCATTGCCCATCCTTACCGCCCTGTTGTATCAAACGCCCAACGATCCCGAAGTGCTCCATGCACTTGGACTGATTTACATCGACCTTGGAGACTTTGCCAAGGCAGCGCACCTCCTTGAGCAAGCCTTAGAGATAGATCACAAATTCTTAAGTGCTTACGTTGCCCTTGGTGTGGCAGAGATTCTCGCTGGCAATCTGCTGATCGGGGAGGAGCATCTTCGCCGAGCGCTCAAGATCGACCCGGAAGATCATTACGCGCTGAAGAACCTGTCGGCAACCTTGATGAAGCAGCAGCGGTTTGCAGAAGCATTGGTGCAGATAAAGCGAACGCTCGCAGTAGCACCGGATGATACAGCGATGATGATTGAAATGGGCGATTGCCTAAACCAACTCGGTCGCTCCGGTGAATCAGAGCAGTACTACCGAAGGGCGGTAAAAACGGGGGGACCAGAGCATTTGCTGGACATTGCCAAGGCTCGATTGACGGCTAAATCTGAATCGGTTCTGAAAGCGAACGACGAGGTTAGGCAGGACGTAGTAGAGTTCATGCGGAAGGCCCTCAAGCGATTCAAAGGTATGTCAACCGAAGACATCCAATGCATTGCTCTTGAAATTGCAGTCCTTGGCACCAAGGGGCTCGGCATCAACGATTCGAAGAAGACTTATATCATTGATTCACTGCCGGGTGAATTTACGGCCCTCGAACTCGTTTCGATCATGTATGCGGCGTTCCAACAATTCGCACCGGAAAGCGACATTGGAATCGATCTGAGTGTGGAGTATAGGGCTGCGACTAGGGATTAGGTCGCTTTTCAAAAGCAGTCCTCAGTAGTTGTAAGCCCGACTCTATTGTTGCCCCAAACACTCCTTCCAAACCCCAGCCAGCCGATAAGCCCCCTCGGTAGCCCGTCTCTGCGCCACCCGCCCGGCATTCTTCAAATACTCCTCCGACAAGGTAAGCACCTGCGGCTTCTCAGCCAATCCCCGAGCAACAACGCTCAGCGACTGCAAAACCTCTTGAGTGTAAACATGCTCAACAGCCGCCTTGCGACTCTCCTCAAGCCAAACCTGCGGATCTAAGCCACCGGAAACCCCAACAGCTTGCTCGCCTACGGCACGAAGCTCCGAGCTAGTTACGATCTCAGCATACCTTCGTCGCATCGTCCGCAACGCAAAATCCTCCCCTAGGATCTGATCCCATAGAGCATGCATGTTCTGACGCTGTTTCGTGGGGATACTGTTCGCCCCCCGGTCTCCATCCTTCTTCTCGAAGACTCCTTCCATATAGAGACTCCCGGCATGGCAGGGCTGATGTGCATCGGCAACAAGATGGCCGATCCAACACAGCGCAATTGCCCGATCCGCGGCGGACTGCGATTTATCGGAGAGCACCTTTCGGCAAAGTCCAATCGCTTGTGCGATGTGAAGCTCCTGAGTCTCAAGCGTTGCACCTGACGGCAGAGCCCCAGGGCGATCCGGAACGGCCAACTTGGATTTCTCGCCTAGAATCAAGGATGCCCCGAGTTCATAGTGCCAGGTCGACCGGTGATAGATCGGCTGCTTGCGAGCAACATCAGGCCAATAGCCAGAGCGACCGACGAGCCAGCGGATCCGCTCCTCTTCGTTGGGGAGTTTTTCGGGGGGAACAAAGTCCTCGGCAAAACGGGGATGCTCCTTGAGCACCGCGAGCAGCTCGGCACGCTCGTTTTCCGTAAGCAGGCTAAAGGCAACTGCGGCGATCAGGTGGTGCCCACCTTCCGACCAAGCTAAGCAGAGCTGGCTCGGCAGAATGAAGAGGGGGATTAGAAGCAGGGCGATTAGGCGGTTGAGTGGTTTCATAGGGGGAAATTGTAGCACAGTGGGGGGCTAGATGGTCGGTCTGAAAACCTCTGAGGAACCGGTCGTTCTTAACAGCGTGTTCAGGATTCGGAAACCATGTATGCTGACTCGGATACCTGGAAGTGCAGGCCGCTTTTCTTTTTTAAGAGTAAGCAATCCAATTAGATAATGTTGGTGCCGGGGCCTTCACAGCAACCAATTGCATTCGTGCCAACACATCATGCCTCACCTAAGCATGGTTTGTTTTGTTCCTGTCGAGTGCCTGCCACTGGGTGTTGGCTAGACGGCGATAAATCGCCGGGGGGCAGAATCACAAAGACGCATAGTAGTTGCCTGCTCGTTCAATTGCAAAAGTAAACACAACAGGCGGATATTCCACTTATTGCTGGTCCGAACCGATATCAAGGCCGGTGGCTTGAGCGGCATCACGGCATGATATTGCGCAGTAAGATCAGGTAGTGTTCTCCCTCGGAGCAACAACACTAGCCCCGTGGGTTAACTATGAATGCACAAATCGAAACCAAATCGCGGTGCATTAAACACAAACCAAGGGATTCCTCGAATCGATGCATTGCAAGACAGTTGACCGAAGTAATCTTGGCGCAACTTTGTTACTTCTTTTTGGGAGGGCTTGTTCGAGTGCCTTTTTTGCCGGTGTGTGGGTTTCGGTTTGGCTTGGTCGAATAATTGTTTTTATAAGTCGAATCCTTAGAGGATCGATGATGGGATTTTACATGCGTGCCGTTGCTCTTTTTGTAGCTTGAAACCTTCGTCGAACTTTTGCTCGACCCAGTCCCAGGCCCCTTTTTCGGAGGAGCTGCGATGGACTCGGAGATAGGGGCAAAAAACAGTGCAGCGATGAGCAAAGCAATCAGTTTCGGGCGTAGCATTTTCGAAAGTCTCCAAAAGTATGTGGTTCGTGAGTGGGGATGTTATAAAACCCGAATTGATTTTGTCAAGCTTTTTGTAATCGCTCCTGTTCTTTTGCGGCAAGCTTGATCTTAGACCAAGGCAAATTAGCCAATACTATTCACAAAGGATTGGGATTTTCCTTGATTAGATGTGAATTGGTCGATGGGTTTGGCGAGTTCAGGCATGGGTGCTCGTATTGCAATATATCCCATACAAGCGTCAAGAGACTAAAGGCAACTGCGGCGATCAGGCGGTGCCCACCTTCCGACCAAGCTAGGCAGCCCTGGCTCGGCAGCATGAAGAGGGGGATTAGAAGGAAAGCGATTAGGCGATTGAGTGGTTTCATAGGGGGAATTGTAGCAGAGTGGGGTGGGTGGATGGTCGAGCTGCACACCTCTGAGGAACCCGTTGTTGTTAACAGCGTGTTCAGTGCTTCCGAAACTAGGCGTGCTTGCAACCGCCCCCCCCAAGAACCGCCGTGTCCTCTGCCTTGCTTGGCCATCTACATTCGGTAACGATCCGAACAGAACGACTGCCCAAAAAACGGAATCGCTGAATTCTTAGAAAAAATCTAAATCGCACGAAGATTCTTGATGCGATTTCCCCGTGAGCTTCGCTTATCGATACAACCGGCTAAATCCGTAAAGTCGTCAACGGTGGATCGCGGCAGCGGCTTCGAAATCGAGCTAAATTCTAACTGTGGGGGGGATGAAATGAAAAGTTTTTGGGGATTCAAAACGTGTTCTGCGTCGTTTGAAGTGTTGGGTTTGGCGGTCGCCATGATTGCTGGTGCTGCGTTTCAATCGCGTTGCCAGGCAGGGACAGTAACATTTGGAACGGGGGGCAATCAATTTTCAATGGAGTTTGTCACCATTGGCAATCCTGGCAATGCGGCGGATACCACCGGTGATCCAAATCCAGCGGGTAAAGTCAGGTATTCCTATGATATCGGAAAGTTCGAAGTCAGCAGGTTTGTGATTGAACGATACAACTCGGAATTCGGCGTAGCGAACGGACTCGAGATTACTCTTAGCAATGCGTTTCAAAAGCCGGATCCGGATGGCGTCTCGCCAAAGTACGGTAGTTTTGGCTTTCAAACCAATTCCAGTCTCCCTGCCACCGGGGTATCCTGGAACGAAGCGGCCCGATTCGTCAACTGGCTCAATACCAGCACCGGAAACGTGGCGGCTTACAAATTTACTAATAACGGCGTAAATGATGACATCGACTTGTGGACGCCGGGGGATGCTGGTTACGATGCATCGAATCCGTACCGCAATAGTTTGGCGAAATACGTTTTGCCCAGCTACAACGAGTGGTACAAGGCTGCATACTACGATCCAAATACTAGGACTTATTGGGATTTTCCAACAGGGAGCAATACCGCCCCGAACAAGGTGTTAGGTGGAACGGACCCAAATACCGCTGTTTATGGTCAAGACAACGCTCCTTCGGCAGATGTGAAGACACCCGCTACAACTAACTTTGCAGGAGGACTGAGTCCTTATGGCGTGATGGGGCTTGGCGGAAACGTCCGGGAATGGGAAGAAAGTGCCTTCGAATTAAATAATAACGCCGGTTCTTCGGTCCGAGGTGTTCGAGGAGGCGGTGCGTTCAGCTCTTCCTACTATTTATCCGCATCAAGCCGCGAGGGCAATTTTTCATCTTGGGACGCTTACGATCTTGGTTTTCGTGTTGCAAGTATTTCTCCATCTGACATTGTTCCCGAGCCAAGCTCTTTAGTGATCGGAACGCTATTCGGTTTGGGAGGCTTATTGGCGAAGAGGCGGATGACGCGTTAGGCCAGTTTGATCTCGATACTTGAATCCTGAAATCTAGGGGTAGCTAGCTTTGCTGGCTGCCCCTAGTTCGTTTTATACGCATCTTCATTGCACGAATTGTGCGCGCGCTACGAAATGAACTTTCCGCAGGCGAGAAATCATCTTTCTTGATGTTGCGAATTGGCTCTACCGGTAATTTGAAGCAAACCACCAAGCAAAGCTCAAGCAAACCATCTAGCAAAACGCAAGCAAACAACCAAGCAAAACTTCCGCCAACCGCTTGCCATCCAAAAGCCTCTTCACCCCTTGCTTGACGCCGTTTCATTTATGCATATATGATTTAACATCTTTGCAAAAATGACTTTTAAGCCCCGCCCAGGCGGGGGCGGGAGCAACACCATGACGAATCGATACCGGCTGGCCTCTCAAGAACTTTCAGCAGCGCTGAAGAACTGGGAAGACGGCGAAGGCCCAACGATAGGTGGCAGAAAAGCCATCAGCCAAGCACTCTCCGATGCCATCGAGGATGCGATTAACTCTACGGCCGATGAGATCATCGAAGGGGATTCGGTAACCAACAAGCCCATCGAGGACGAGGACTTCGACGCGGTCTTAGCTTTCGATCAGCTCGCCGATGCTTACCGAGACTTCAAACGCCGTGCCTGTGCAGCGGTCAGCCTCTCGGAGATTGATGTCGATGGGGATCAAGCCCTCTGGAGGGCAATCTACGCTATCCGGGAATGGTCAACGACCCGCTACAACTACGCCCCCCCAACACCGATATCAGTGCTTCGATCCCAAGGGGTAGGCGATGAGCAAATCGCGAGAATCTACGGTTGGTTTACCTCCGAGGGAGAACCAGACTTAGAGAAAGTCCTAGGGGAAGAAATGAAACCCGGCACGTGGTACGACCCCAAGAAATGGGTTCACCCGGCGAAACGAAAACGGCTCGCAGCTGCCCGGCAAGGGATCCAAGGGCGAAGCCCAAGACGCCGAGAATACATCCGGGAAAGCCAGTACGGTAAAACCGCTCCGCCAAGTCTAGATGAGTTAGTGCGGCTCGGTGCTCCGGCCCCACAAATCGCAGCTTTGCACGGCTTGGAAATCGAAGATGCAGAAGCCCTGCTCCGGGGAAGCGAACACTCGGTGCAGTTGGCCGCAAGTGAATCTGCCGAGGCTGCAAGGCTCGAGCGCGATACGCTCGCCCAAGTCGAGAAGACTGCCAAACGGCCAAGATAGTCTCCAGCGTTTAATTCCATTGCTACTCGGGGAATAGAAGGTTGCCTTTGAGCTTGTCGCATCGGTCGGCAAGCGATTCGCAACATCTTGGTTTCTTCGTTCCCCCTTTGGAGGGTTTTGCAATGTCTATCCCGTCGCTCTCACATCACATCGCAGAGATTCGCATCGATTACACGAAAGTTCAGCAGTACCTCATCGCTCATGCTCAAATGAAGCGAGCGTGCGTGAGAATCGATGATCGGGATTTGAAAGGCATCTTGGCGGATCCCTTCGCGAGTCTTTCGCGAGAACACCTTGAGCCCTTTGTATGCAACTCCTTTTGCCGATTGCATGATTTTCTTGTCTGCCATCGGACTTGTACGGTAATCCTCTGGGTGATCATCGAGGATGAGTATTTTCAGGGACTTTGCCGAAGCGCCGTAGCATCCGTTCTGCGAAGCGAGGAATCCTTGCTGGACGGATCCTTGCACCCTCAAAACCTTCTTTCCTTCGCTCAGCGTCGGTTACTTCGAAGCGAGAAATGGTGCGATCTGAATGATCGAGCCTGGGAGGCGCTGCAAAACATCTGCTACGCGCAGTGTCCGCAATTGCAGGATTAGCCCCTAGAGGTTTGGGGTAACTGCTCGTCTTTAAGTACGCATTCCCGGTAGTGAAAAACCGCCGGGAAACTTTTTTTGAAAATTCCATAAACCCGTGTTTAGTCTTGCCATTCGTTGGTGAACGGAAGAACAAGCCGAGGATGCGAGGTGCTCCCCGGCGCGTTCCTCTAGGTTCACTACAGGTGGTTTATGTCGAAGGCAATAACAACGATTTACGAATCGGTGCGCAGCGCGCGCAACGAGTCTGGGGAATCACAACTCCCCTCCAAGGTGGTCGCCAAGCTGATCAAAGCGAGGCTAGCAGAAGAGTTTCCTACGGTGCGGTTCTCGGTGACCAGTGATTACAACAGCATCTTGATTCGCTGGGAGAACGGCCCCCCAAAGCGATCCGTGCGCCCGATCACCGATCAGTACTCCTTCGGTGGGTTCGATCCCAGCATAGATCTAGCTTATAGCTGTAAGAACTGGTTACACCCTGACGGCTCGATGACTCACGCTGAGACAAGGGGAACATCCGGGAGTCTGGGCTGCGTTCCTGCAAGCGCTACAGATTGTCCGGTTCCTGGTGCTCTACTTGTAGCCGGTGGACCAAAGTACATTCACCTCACACACAACGTAGCGCTCGAGTATCAAGAGAAGGCTTCCCGAACGGTGGTTGAAATGTTCGGTGGCTCCTACGATCCGGCGCTCAAGCCCATGGAACAGCGAATACCCTCCGGGGAGAGTCTCTGGCATGATTCTCTTTGCTCTCACTATAACGATACTCTGGATCTGATCTTGCTGGAGTCTCTGTAAGGTCGGCTTGGTGGCTTGGGTTGCCCTGCGTGCGACGAGTGCCTATGTTGAGTTTGCTCCTTGTGAGAGAGAGAGCGGCGCGGCTCCTGGAAAGAAATTTCTGGGGGCCGCGTTTATTTCGTTCCTCACCTTGTGAATAGGTCTGTACCGGGGAAGCAAAGGTGCTTCTCGGTAGTCTCTCTCTCAAGGGTAGTGGTTATGAATCGTTCTGTGAAAGTTCCTGTTGTTCGTCGTTGTGGTCGTTACGAGATTCGCGTTGTACGTTGTGAGGTTGCTGATTATCACACCGGCAAGCTCAGTAGCTCCGATGCTTCGATTGAAGCGTGTTGCAAGCTGGCGCAAGATTTCGGGATGCTTGAGAGCCCGACTGAGAAAATGTGCATCGTAACGCTCGATACCCAACACGTTCCGATTGGTTGGTTTGAAGTCACCAGCGGTACTCTTGATGCCTCCTTGGTGCATCCTCGGGAAGTCTTCACGTTCGCCAATCTCGTCGGCGTGTCGGCTATCATCCTTTGCCATAATCACCCCTCGGGGGATCCGAACCCAAGTAAAGAGGATTTCGCGGTTACCCGTCGGCTGATGGCTGTAGGTGAGTTGGCCGGAATCCGTGTCTTGGATCATATCGTCGTGGGTGTCGATCCGGTCACCCGAGAGATTAAGGGCTGCTCGATTGCAGCGCATCACAACTTCCAACCACCCGAGAAAATCAAGTTCTAAGCGGTTTAGCCTGGGTGGCCAAAAACGAAGAGAAGACCGGGGGCAAGTCGCTCCCGGTTTTTTGTTTGGTCTCTTTGGAAAGGTGCTGGTGTTTTGATGCAATCAGATATTGAGGAATGCGGCGTTTGTGAGTCGACGGTCGGCGCTGCGGGTGTGGCCGCTTGGGAAAAACTCGTAATGGCTCCGGCGCGTGATCTTCTCGAGCGTTGCCAATGCATTGCGGATAGTCTCGGGGCTCGTTACGTGTGGGAAGCGCTAAGCGTTGGCGGACAGCTTCACGGGGATTACTTGAGGCTCCGCGCTGCGTGTAGCACTTGGGAAGCACGGGCGGCGCGTGCTGGAATCAAAGAGCCTGAATTCTACGCCAACACCGACGAAGGCTTCGCGGCGATTCTCTCGAAGCTCAACCGCTGGAAGTACTGGGGCTCAGAGCGTGAGGGCCGCTAGGGTGTTTAGCCGGATCCCTTAAGCATGAATAGAGAACCGGCGGGGGTGTCCTCGTCGGTTCTCTCTGATTCTCAAGGGTTCTTTCAATGTCGGTTGCTTCTGTTTGTACTGCCTTCAATCTGGCCACTCATAACGGGTTCGTATCGATGCTCTCGAAGCGTACGGGGGAACATCGTACGTTTCGTATCTGGACTCAATCTCAAGACTGCGAGTTTATGCCAGGGCGGCGCTTGGTTGGTCTGCTTTCCGGGCCGGATAACTCCACCGATTATGTCGCCTTCGGTGTGCTCTCGAAGTCGGGGGATGCTATCCACCTTTGGAAGCGTCATAAGGATAGCGAGTTCTTCCGCTGGGTAGCTGCTGCCCTGCTGGCCCCTGATCGCTTCGCGGATCGCGTCGAGTGGTCTTTCGATGGTCGTTGCCGAGTGTGTAACCGGTTGCTGACCTGCCCTGAATCGGTCGCCTCGGGAATCGGGCCCGTGTGCGCTGAGCGTGGAGACTCGGCCGGTCTTTAGTCTTTGAGTCGGCTTGCGAATAGATCTGAGCCGGGGGGCGTGGTGCTCCTCGGCTTGGGTTCTTCCGGTCTTTCTTTCTCGTGTGAGGTTCTCGCCATGTCTGGTTTTCGTTTGTCCTCGAATCAATTTTACGGTGGCCTGAATCGTCGCTTCGATTCCCGGGCGCGCCGTCTCGCCTCGCTGGGTTATCGCTATATGTGCTCACCCTTTGGCGCGGTCTTCGTGCGGGGAAGTCTGTGGCGCTTGGAGTCCATCCCGGCTGGCGTGGTGATGCATGCAGATAACCGCGCGTTTATCGATGCGCTCCGCTCTCCGATGCGTTGCCGCTTCGAGGAAGTCGAGGGGATCGCGGATCGCCTTCGCTCTCGTCTTAATTCTCGCGGAGCGTGTTTAGTCGCTTCTCTGGTTGGTGAATAGATCAGTACCAAGGGCAAGTTGCTCTTGGTTGTTCTCTCTCTCTCAATGTTGAAAAGGTTCTTAATCATGGCTGTTGCTACAAAAATTGATCTCTACCAAGTCGTTACCGATGCAATCATCGCCAAGCTCGAATCGGGCGTTTGTCCCTGGTCGCCGGGTTGGGCATCGGCGAAACTCTCGCGTCCGCTTCGCTCCTGCGGCATCCCTTACCAAGGGGTAAACGTGGTTATCCTCTGGTTCGCTGCTCTTGAGGCTGGCTACACTTCGCCGTTCTGGCTGACCTTCGAGCAAGCCAAGAAGCTTGGCGGGTCGGTTCGCAAGGGTGAAAAGTCCTCGCGGGTGGTGTTCTTTCAACCGGTTGTAAAGTCTGAGGAATCCGCAAGCGGGGAGACTCTCACCAAGTCGTTCCCTATCCTCAAGTCGTATTGCGTCTTTAACGCGAATCAAATCGACGGTCTGCCGGATCACTTCTACCCCAAGGGGGAATCGGTCGAGATTAATGCCGGGGAGCGTATCGCAAGCTTCGATGAGTTCGTAAAGGCTACCGGCGCGCATGTGGTCGAAGAGGGCAATCAAGCGAAGTACTCACGCGTTGCGGATCGCGTTAGCGTTCCACCCTTCGCCCAATTCGCAAGCCCTGAGGATTACGCCTCGACGCTCGCCCATGAATTGATTCACTGGACGGGGGTTCCCGGTCGGCTAGATCGCCAATTGGGCAAGCGGTTCGGCGATGCTCAATACGCCGCCGAAGAACTAGTCGCTGAGCTTGGCGCGGCCTTCATCCTCGCCGATCTTGGAATCTGCTCTGTCCCTCGCGACGATCACGCAAGCTATCTCGCCTCCTGGCTCAAGGTGCTCAAGGCCGACAAGCGGGCGCTCTTCTCCGCCTCTGCCCTGGCTTCGAAAGCTGCGGAATACCTCGCCGAGCGTGCCGGGATGCGGCCGGTGGGAGTGCCGCAAGAAAATTCTTCCGAGGGTGTTTAGTGGGGGAAGCGGATCGCGAATAGATAGATACCAAGGGGGGCCGAGCCGGGCCCCCAAGGGGAAAGGAGGCTTGAAAATCAAGCAAATCGAAAAGGCGGTTAGGGGCGTGAGAGCCTCACAAAAGTTTCCCCCAGAAATACAAATTTGAAATCACAACCGCTTGCGTATTTTTGCAAAAGTACGTTTCCATATTTGCAAAAGGGAAAGTTGTTGCTAGAACTCTTACAAGGTGCCAAGGTGCAGGAATGGAAGACAAGGCTCGGTACGACATTTCAGGCCCTGGGGGGAAATCCCCCCCGGATAGGTACTGGTGTGAGTATGTCGGCGGCGGAAGGTACGACGGAATGATTACCGCCCTGCCTTACTTGTTGGACCGGATCGAAGTCAGTCGCCTGACGGAAAACTACGGTCCTACTTCCCAGGGGCAAAGCAAACGGATCCTGAGCGAGCGCTACGAGTACACGGGCCGCAAGCGGAATTGTCCGCTCTACGGCGTGGTGCATATATTTCGATTGACGGTGATTAAGCTAGATGAGTTCAACCATGCAGACTATCGGTACGGCGGAGGGGAGAATGCGAGCGACGTATGGAACGAATCCCTCGAAGAAGAGGACGAGAACGAATAAAACCTCCCAAGCGGATTGCCCTGTAGCGCAAGACCCGGCGGGCATCATCAATGAAATGCTGAGCAAACTGCTTCCCTGGCATTATTTCAAGCTGCTAGCGGTAACTCCCTGGAGCGTTCGCTTTGAGATAAAGGGAGTCGACTTCTTCGCCTCGACCGAGACAAACTGGAAGATTTGCCTCACAGACTCCCAAGAGAATCCCAGCGAGAGTTTACTGTGCGAGCATTTGAATTATTTGCTCACCAGGGATACTCAACAGGGCGAGTCTGCCGGGCCTGAGAACTCCCGGTCGGACACTTTGGTTTTTAACCAGACCCTCTCCGACGAGGCGTACCTCAGAGTCGAGGTGATCGAAGGAGAGAAGATCATCGTCAACTTCGAACCCAGCGGCATAAAATACATCCGCATGCTAAGCCCAGGTGAGGGTTACCGGTGGCTCAAGCCCGGTGAGAAGAAGAGACCTGGGGATCAGTTTTTTGATGTCGATATGTGGGTCGAAACCGACGAGCCTGGCAGGATTGTCGAGGAGTGCGAACGCGATACCTTCCGCCGAGCGAAAAATGCCCGAAGAAGGTATCCCAAGAGCGAAGGATACGCTGGCTCTCTGGAAGCCTAAGGTGCCAGTATGCCGAAGGATTTGCCGCAGGATTTGCCTAAGGATTTGCCGCAGGATTTGCCTGGGGACTTGCCTAAGGACTTGCCTGAGGACTCGCCTGAGGACTCGCCTGAGGGATCGGGATCGCAGAAGAAGATTCGAAAGCGAAGCGATCTCTCGGCGAGTGGGGCGAGAAAAAAACACAATCGGTTTTCAGCAAGGCTAACGGAAGACAAACGGGAAGCCTTGCTCGGTGACCGACGGGTGCAAAACACGGAGGTCATTTGCCAGATGTATCTGCAAGGATACACCTTCAATGAGATCGCTAAGAATGTTGATCTCCATTGGGCAATCGTTCGCGATGTTGTGGATGAATCGCGAAAGATATGGATGGAGCGACACAACAGGACGCTCTCGGAACTCGTCAGCGAGCAACTCGCAAGGATCGATCGCGTCGAGTCGCGAGCTTGGGAATCCTATGAGCTGAGCAGGAAGAATTACCTTGAGCAACAAGACTCCTCAGGGTCGAGCGACAAGGGGACATTTTCTTCCACGAAGCGCACGAAGAGGAAGCAAGTAGGTTCCTCGGAATTCCTGAGCATCATCTTAAACTGCGTCAAGCAACGCACGGAATTGCTTGGTCTAGCAAAGAGGGACGAGGACGACTCCCTGCGTACGGGCAGCATGCTCGTGGTGGTCAATAGCCCGGATGAGGCTCGGGCCATTGCCGATTACCAAGAGTTTCAAAAGATGGTCGATGGGGAGGTTGTTCGTCAGGAATAAGCTCTCCGGGACCCTCAGGAGCTTACTCCCCCAACATGGCGAAGCGGTCGGTCAACGTCATTCGTATCAGTCCTCCTCAAAAGGAGTTCGTGGAGAGTCCGGTGTGGATGACCGGCTTTACCGGTGGCCGGGGTGCGGGCAAGACCGCTGCGGGTTGCATCAACATTCTTTGGAATGCGTGCGATGGCGAGAACATCATGGCCGTCTCGCCGACGTTTCCGATCGCCAAGGACACCACGTTTAAGACCTTCTTGGATTTTGCGATGTCGGAGAATCGCGTCATTCGGTCCCGCGAGCACCCAAGCCCGTTTTGCATTTTCCGAACCTTTGACCGAGGGAAAGCGGAAATCAGTTTCAAGTCCGCCGACAATCCCGATTCGCTTGTTGGCCGAAGCGTATCGAGGCTCTGGTTCGATGAGGCTTCCCTTACGGCCCAAGAGGCCTTCGAGCGTGCACTTGGATGCGCCCGGCACCGCGGTCAGATGGGGAAAATCTACGCGACGTTTACTCCTCGCGGGTTTAGGCACTGGACCTTTGAGCGTTTCTACGAATTGATCGAAGACCCGCAGCGCATCGGCGATCCCTCGAAACTGGTGTACTTCAACGAGAAGCCATATCTGCAGCGCCCGAACACGAAACTCATTCACTGTCCGTCGAGTCGCAATCCGTTCCTCGCCCAAGAGTTCGTTCCTCTGATGTCACAGAACTATTCCAACAGGCTCCAGTTGCAGGAGCTCGAAGGGATGTTCCTGGAGATCGAGGGACTGATGTTTGCCCGCAAGAATGCTCGGTTCGTCGATAACGTACCGATCGAAGCAGAACGCATTCGCTACATCGATAAAGCATCGAGCGTCGGAGAGGATGCATGCTTCTCGGCGATGGGGCTCGTAGCCCGCACCTTCGAGGGGCGTTGGTTTATCGAGGATATGGTTCGGGGACGCTGGACGGCACTGGAACGCAACCGAATCATGCGCCAAGTACTCGAAGAGGATGCACGGCGCTACGGCGGGACGGTTCTTACTTACATCGAGCAAGAAGGGGGATCGGCTGGAAAGGAAGTCAACGAGGATTTGATTCGGCAGTTCTCTGGATTCCCGGTCTACACCGACTCGGCGGTTTCCTCCGCCATGCGCAGCGTCGGTGGGGTGCCACTTCCCGGGGATGTGAAAATCCGCCGTGCACTACCCCTGTCGGCTCAGTGGGAAGCGGGGAACGTGTACTTGAAGAAAGCCGAATGGAACGGACCGCTGCTCGATGAGTTTTGTGTGCGCGAGGATACTCGCATTCGCTTCTGGTACGAACGGCTCTGCGTCGAGGCGCCCATCTGCGAGATCCCGCAGCTGCTCAAACGCGATCCGAATCTGATGGTCAAGGTTCGCGGCGGGGCTCGTCGTATCAAACACGTTCAGTGTACGGGGAAGAAAGGTATATGGATTCTCTCCACCGGTGGCCGAGAGATCTTCGCCACTCGTACGCATCCTCTTTGGTGCGAAAACGCCCAGCGCTTCATGCCGCTGCATGAGTTCCAGCCAGGGGATCGCGTGCTGATCTTCGATGAGTATCGCCGCATCCTTCCTGAGATCGTCCAGCTTGTAGCCTTTACCGGCCAGGTCAAACCGGTTTGGAATCTTGAGGTCGAAGAGGTTCACGAGTACTTCGCCAACGGGATCCTATCGCACAATTGCATGTTCCCGGAATTCAAGTATTGCGATCAAGTAGATTCAATATCTGCGGGAATGAATAAACTCTCTGCGCTTGCAGTCGGTGACAGCGTTACCGCTGCGCGTTATAATGTACCCATCGAAGAGCGACCACAACTTGGTTCCTCTTTGTATTTACCCAAGGCGTCCACTGCAAGCTTACACGCCCTCGGTGAACCGGATTATCGTTCGTCTCGGTTACCTTGGCTGTAGGAGTGATTGTATGGACAGCTTGCGTTTTGTTCGCCCGGGCAATCTGCTCGGTGTGGGATACCTGATTCTCTTCGGGGGTGTGCCCCAGTTTACTATCGCTTGGAACGCTACGCGCGAACCGGAGCGGATCACTCATGCGAATGCAATCGGTGAGGGACTTCTAATCAACGACCAGCCAGCAAGCTGCTATGAGGTTCTCTGCGAAGAGAATCCCCAAGGAGTTTGCAAGCTTACGCTCCGGCAGCTCGAAGAGAATCCTATTGATGCTCAAGAGCAAGGCGGTGAGTCTTCGCCGAGCAAGAAGCCTCGCGTGAAGTCTTAATTCACGGCAAGCCCTGAGCAGTCAATACCGTGTCTAAGTGGTCGCGATTATTCAAGCCCTTTGCGAGCTTGTTTGGCTCCTCTGGTACTCTTCGCGGATCTTCCAGTAGTCCGCAAGCACCACAGCCAAGCGAGCCAAAACTCCCGGTCCCAAGGAGCGGGGTCGGCAGACTCGTTGCTCGTGCGGCCGATCGCTTTCGCTCAGGTGTTGCACCTCCGGTCCAGGAAGAAGAACCCTTTGTCTATGAGCCGAAGGAAAGCAGTTTCGACGCACAAACCGAGGAGGGTTTCGACGCGGTCGAGATGCTCGGGCGCGATGCATCTTACGATGAAGACCAATGGAGAAGACTGCAAGAATCGCAGATTCGAGTCGTCTCCTCTTCGAACGTCTACTCCTATGCATGGGAGTGGGAAGGTGGAGTAAGCGAGCGTGGGATCCTCTACGTGACCTTCCTCTACTGGGAACCAGGCATGAAGCAGCAAGAGCGGCAAGGGCCCGGTCCCACGTACGCCTACTACGACTTCCCGAGACAACGCTTCGAGGAATTCAATGCCGCCAGTGAGGAATCGGCGGGCAAAGCGGTCTGGGATTTTTGCAGGATTCGAGGAACCAGGCACGCGCATCAGCATCGCTACCGGTTGATAAGCGTAAGCGGCAAGTACGTCCCGCGAAAAGTTACCCGGCGAGGATTCAAACGCCGAACGCTGGTGCGAGCCGGGATGCAGCCCTCGAAACGACGCATGCTCAGCCAAGTTGCTCTGCTTACGGCGGGCAAGCGAAACATGAACGAACTCGACAACGACGAATTGCCAATGTCCTTCAGGAGAAGCCAACTCGCCGACGAGAGCTTCGGGACTGTCGATCGCGGTGAACCGAATCGCGGAAAACCCAATCGCGGGAGATAACAAGCATGATCGATGATATTGCCTACCAGAATCGCCTCGCCTCGTTCCTGACTTCCAAGCAGCTCGATTCCGCCTCTGCTTGGCCTGGTGCTCCGCCGATGCTTGGGGTCGATTTCCTGCCTCACATCTTTACCGTCTCCGGTACGCAAGGGGCAATCGGTCGGGCCTACATGAACCCCGACGAATCGCTCATGCACGATCCGTCGAACTCCGAGAGGATGCGCAACGATGCGCTCATTGCCGAATGTATGCGAGCAAGGCAGCTTGCAACGGCGAACCTCAAGTGGCACATCACTCCCGAACAAGGGAAGGACCCGGCAGCAAAACAGATTGCCCAAGTCCTGACTAAGGTGATTGAAAGAACGCCCAGGCTCACGGAGTTTAAGCGTGCGCTATTGGAGGCCGTCTGGTGTGGTCGCTACGGCGTAGCGAATCAATTCGCCTCGCGTGAGATCGACGGCAAACGGCGAATCGTCTGTGCTCGTTGGGAACCACGGCACGGCGATAAGCTGATCTTCCCTTACAACGACGGCAAGCACGACTTCGATCCAGATCGCATTGGAATTCGGATCGGTATGACGGGCCTGGGAAACAGTGCCATCAATCGCCATCAGGTCGAATACACCCAGTTTGGAATGACGTACTGGCTCAATAAAGCCGAACGAAAGACTCTCGTTCTGCACAAGCATCAGTGCGAGGACGGTCCCTTCGAGGATGTTCGTGTCTCAGGCCGAGTCCATGGGGTGGGGGTGCGTTCCCAGATCTATTGGACTTGGTACGCGATGAACGACATGATGCGCCGAGCGGTCGAGTACCTCGATCGAGCGGCCTTTGGGGTGGAGTTGTGGCGATTCCCGGCGAACAACCCACGCGCGAAAGAAGAGACGAGAAAAGCAGCCGAGCGGCATGTCGGAGGAGGTCGTACGGTGGTTTTAGTTCCGGTGATGCCCGGCGAGCAGAGCGATCTCTATGGGGTAGACCATATCGAGCCGGGACTCGCCGGAATCGACGCGCTGCTTCGAGTCATCAAGGACTTCTACGAGGA